>JAEEGL011860886.1_pt1 | contig 31691 bp, 27 predicted proteins | sample 9134231 | NCBI WGS metagenome assembly JAEEGL01 (sample SAMN16246548, study PRJNA631951) | gut metagenome | biome: gut microbiome; feature: rumen; material: fiber-attached | host: Bos | place: Iran: Karaj | collected 2018-10 | reverse complement strand
GGGGATTTACAATAAAAGCTTTCGGTCCAGCCTTTCTCGAAAGGCTGGCGAGGTCCGGGGGCAGCGCCCACTGTCGCCCGCCGCAGCGGGAGAAAGCTTTGCGCTTATACAAGCGCAGGAAAGGTTTTAGGGAAACCCTCGCCGGGGAAGACTCCCCCGCGGTACGGGGGAGGTGGCGGCAAAGCCGCCGGAGAGGGACGGGGGCCGTCAGCCCTCCTAAGTGCGAAGCACAAAATCCCCCAACTTTCCGTGAAGAGGCAAAGAAAAAGGCCTGCAACGCAGACCTTCTTTTTTTGGTTTATTTTTTTACAAGGTGCCGGTCACTGGTCACTGGCCACTTTAGGAAAACTGCGCGCCGATCTTCTGGATAAGGTTCCAGAAGAAGCCGAAGAAGCGATCCCAAAGTTTCATAAACGTCATGCCGGAGGAGGGGCCTTCGGCGCGGACGGACTGGCCGCAGTTATCGCAGACGTTATCCTTGTTGGTATCCACGTGCGCGCCGGTGGCGGGGATGTTTTCCGCCTTATCCTGACCGCATACCGAGCAGGTATAATAATTTTCACCGTTCACGGCGCAGGTGGCGGCACGCGTGCCGACCAGCTGCCAATCGTGCGCGCCGGTGGCGGGGATGTTCGTGGTTCTGGTATTGCCGCAGACGCTGCATCTCTCACGTGTCAAACCGGGCTGGCCGCAGGTGGCGGGCCGACTGTGATCTTCATCTACCTGCCAGTCGTGCGCGCCGGTGGGCGAAACGTAATTGGTTTTTAAGGTATAGCCGCACTTCGTGCACGTTTTCTGCGTATAGCCGCTTTCGGCGCAGGTGGGATCGATCACCGCCGTGGTAAACGTGTGGCCGGGGCAGGTTTCGGGGGTATACTCATACGTATCTTCGGCAAACGCGGGCACAAGGCAGAGCGCCAGCATCAGCACGGAAAGAACGACTGCAAGCATTTTTTTAACGGATCTCATAAAGTCAGCCTCCTGATCAAGTTTTTCATTATAAATATAAGGGAAAAAGCTGAAAACAGCCTATAACAGCTTTGCGATGCGGGAATTTAATTGGCGCCCGCGAACACGGCCTGGATCTGCGCGATCAGGCTCTTGAGGGTGGCCACGAAACGGTCGAACGCCTCCAGCAGCAGATTATCGAAGCTCCGGTTACTGATATCGGACGGGATGCGGGTGTTCTGATTCTGCACGGCATGGCAGTCCGTGCATACCTGATGCATGCGGCCGGAACCGATGACGCCGGCGGGCTCGTCCACGATCCATACCCAGTTGTGGTTGCCGGTGCCGGGGATGACGGTGCCTTCGTTCTGCGTTGCGCCGCACCTGGTGCACTCCTGATGCTTTGCGCCGTCCGCGCAGGAAGGCGCCTGGTCTACCACCCAGACCCATTCGTGCTCGCATTCGGCGTCTTCGGCAAACGCGGGAACGACGCACGCCGCCAGAACCAGCAGCGCGAGCAGGACGGAAATCAGTTTTTTCATATGCAAAACCTCCGATGTACAATATTTCATTTTAATTATAATCATTTTCCTTAAAAAAGTCTATATATTTTGGAAATTTTTTTTGGGGATGTGGGATGGGGAATGGGGGATGGGAGAAAAGTTACAATTCTCCCGAAAAAAATGTGTTATTCCATACAGACCCGGGGCTTATCATTCAACGGAAAAAGCATCTCCTTCGCAAACCTATCCCTCATCCCCTATCCCTCATCCCCCATCCCTCATCCCCCATCCCTCATCCCCCATCCCGATCGCGCAGCGATCTTCTTTTTCTGGGGATTGCATTATACCGAAAGATATGGTAGAATAATAAGAAACAGAAATATACAAAGGCGGGAAAAACCGTGGGCAAATTATTTGATAATTACGTCAGATCCTACTGTCTGGACCGGGAAAAGGACAAGGCCTTTTTCGATCTGATCGCGGATCTTTACGATACCGAGGAGGTGCAGGGGCTGCAGGTCTATCCCCAGCACAGCACCATCAACCGGCTGGATCACATCACCAGCGTGACCTATACCAGCTACTGCTGGGCGAAAGCGGCGGGGCTGGACGTACGAGCCACCGTACGCGCGGCGATCTTGCACGATCTGTTTTATTACGACTGGCACGATAAGGCCATGTGGCACCGCCCGCACGGCTACAAGCATCCCCGCTTTGCGCTGGAAAACGCGAGGGCGCTGAACAAAGAGATCACGCCCAAGGAGGAGAACATTATTCTGCGGCATATGTTCCCGCTGACGGTGATCCCCCCGAAATACCCGGAGGGCTGGGTGGTTTCGCTGTGCGACAAGTACTGCGCCACCCGGGAGCTGCTGATCGCGGACCGGGAATCCTTCCGCCGGAAATTTGAGGCGGCGAAAGACGCTTATGAGCACGGAGGCGTGTGAGATGGGAACGAAGATCGTAAATTACGTACTGATGTATTTTCTTTACAGCGCGCTGGGCTGGACCGTGGAATCCACCTACCGCTCGCTGGGCGAGACCTACCGGGCGCGCAAAACCACCAAGGAAAAAAAGATCATCAATTCCGGCTTCCTGAACGGGCCGCTGTGCCCCATCTACGGCGCGGGCGCCATGGTGTTTGAAATTCTGCTTACCCCGTTCAAAAAGCACTGGTGGGCCGTGTTGCTGCTGGGCATGGTGTTTGCCGATATCGTGGAATACGTGACCAGCGTATTGATGGAAAAGCTCTTCCACGCCCGCTGGTGGGATTATTCGGACGAGTTTATGAACCTGAACGGCCGCATCTGCCTGAAGCACACGATCTACTGGGCCGTGTTCTCGCTGGTGTACGTGTATATGGTGGCGCCGATCTACGATTACCTGATCTCCTTCGTGCCGCAGAATATCCGGAATATCGCGCTGATCGTGATCTTTGTGATTTTTATCATAGATCTCTATTTTACAGTGATGGCCGCGCTGAACCTGCAGAAAATCGTTAAAAAAATGGAGGGCCTGCGCACCAACCTGCTGCTGGCCGGCGAATACGTAAAGGCCGCAGCCGGAACCATCAAGGGCAGCACCCTTGCCCGGTACGACGAATTCGTAGATACCGTGACCTCCACGCCCGAGCGCTTTGAGGAATGGCGCAGCGACGTTGTGCGGCAGTTCAAATCCGTGCGGGACACGCTGGAGGGCGCCGACGGCAAACCGAACGAGACCGCCCAAAGAATGCGGCGGCTCTACCGCCTCTCCCCCGGCATCCGCGGCAAGCTGAACAAGCTGAGCAAGGAGATCGAGGAAAGGCTGGAGGAGATCAAAGCAAAATTTCAGTGAAGTTGAAATTTTTCGCTCAATGCGTTAAATTTCAAAGATGAAAGAAAAAAGATAAAAGATAAAAAAAGGAAGGGCTTCGCCCTTACCCGATTATAATAGGCATAACAATCAGTTTCGTCTTATAGAATGCGGCGACAGCCGCCACCGAGTTTTATCTTTTATCTTTCATCTTTTATCATTATTTCAGTTTGGCACACAGCGAAAAAAAAGAAACTTAAAAAAAACACCCGCCGCGGCGGGTGTTTTTGTATGGATAGAATCAGCCTTCGTGATGCCGGCGGGCTTCCTTGAGCATCATATCCTTCACCTTCATGATGCGGGTGGTGTTGCCGCGCTCGTTTTCGTCCAGCTTCATCGTAATGTAACGGATGGTCTCCTCGTACTGCGGGATCATCACGTGCTCCAGGGCGTTCACACGGCGGCGGGTCTTTTCGATCTCTACCGCCATGAGCTGGCAGGATTTTTCGAGCTCCGCCAGCCGGATGAGCTCCGGCAGGATATCGGACAGATACCGCACCGCGCCGTCCAGCTCGGAAGAAGTAAAGGCGAAACCGTAGGGATAGATATCCGCCGCGTCCGAAGAGCGCAGGCTGGTTTCGTACTGCGGGATCAGCACGCTCATCACGTTTTTTTCGGTAACGCCGATCTCCGTTTCCTGCATCGGGATCATCAGCGCCGCTTCCAGCTCGGCGTCGCCCATCACGGAACGGGCCAGCGCCATATGGGCGTTGGCATGCACGATCTTTTCTTCCACGCTTTTGCGCAGCGCCTTGTTCTCACGCACCATTTCCATAAACCGGCGCATGAGTTCATCGCGCTTATCCTTTAAGAGCTTGTGCCCCCGGCGCGCCGTTGCCAGCTTGCGCTTGAGGTTGGTAAGCTCCATACGGGTGGGGTTTACGTTTAATGTGGCCATAATACAACCTTCTTAAAAAGAATACCGAAATTGAAATGAGGAATGAGGAATGAGGAATGAGAAATGAGGAATGTCGGTGGCGGCTGCCGCCGCATTTGAATCAGGTATGGACGGAGTCCATCCTTAACTCCTCATTCCTCATTCCTAATTCCTAATTTTACCGAATTATTCCGCGTCAAAGTACTTCTCCAGCAGTTTGCTTGAAATGCGCTTCAGTTCGCTGCGGGGGAGGATGTGCAGCAGCTTCCAGCCCAGATCCAGCGTTTCCTCTATGCTGCGGTCCGTTTCGCTGCCCTGCGATACGTACTCCTGCTCGAAGGCGTCCGCGAATTTGGCGTAGAGCTTATCGATATCGGTGAGCGCGGCCTCGCCCAGAATCACCATCAGTTCCTTGGCGTCCTTGCCGCGGGCGTAGGCGGAAAAGAGCTGGTTCATGGTGTTGGCGTGGTCCTCGCGGGTCTTGCCCACGCCGATGCCCTTGTTCTTCAGACGGGAAAGGGACGGCAGCACGTTGATGGGCGGGTTGATGCCGCGGCGGTACAGCTCGCACGAGAGGATGATCTGCCCTTCGGTGCTGTAGCCGGTGAGGTCCGGAATGGGATGCGTTTTGTCGTCCTCCGGCATGGAGAGGATCGGGATCATGGTGATGGAGCCCGGTTTGCCCTTCTGGCGGCCGGCGCGCTCGTAAAGCGAGGCGAGGTCCGTATACATATAGCCGGGGTAACCGCGGCGGCCGGGCACCTCTTTGCGGGCGGCGCTGATTTCGCGCAAAGCATCCGCGTAGTTGGTGATATCCGTTAAGATGACCAGCACGTGCATATCGAGGTCGAACGCCAGATACTCCGCGGCGGTGAGCGCCATGCGCGGGGTGGCGATACGCTCCACGGCGGGGTCGTTGGCGAGGTTGGTGAACATCACCGTGCGCTCCAGCGCGCCCGTTTCGCGGAAGGATTCCACAAAGTAGTTGGCCTCTTCAAACGTGATGCCCATGGCGGCGAACACCACCGCGAAGGGCTCCGTGGTGCCGCGCACCTTGGCCTGCCGGGCGATCTGCGCCGCCAGCTGCGCGTGCGGCAGACCGGAACCGGAAAAGATAGGCAGCTTCTGGCCGCGCACCAGCGTATTCAGGCCGTCGATGGCGGAAACGCCGGTCTGGATGAATTCCTGCGGGTAGCTGCGGGCGGCGGGGTTCATGGGCGTGCCGTTCACGTCCAGCCGCTTTTCGGGCAGCAGCTCCGGACCGCCGTCGATGGGGCGGCCCAGACCGTCGAACACGCGGCCCAGCATATCGGGCGAAACGCCGAGTTCCATCTGGCGGCCCAAAAAGCGGATCTTGCTGCTGGAAAGGTTGATGCCCTGCGAGTTTTCAAACAGCTGCACCAGAGCGTTGGTGCCGTCCACCTCCAGCACGCGGCAGCGGCGGGTCTCGCCGTCGGCAAGCTCGATCTCGGCGAGCTCCTCGTATTTGACGCCCTCCACGTCGCGCACCAGCATCAGCGGGCCGGCGACCTCCTGCAGGGTACGGTATTCTTTCGGCATCAGTAGTCCTCCCTTCCGGAAACGGCTTCCTCGGTCTGCAGCAGAAGCAGATCGGAAACACGCTTGAATTCCATATCGATATCGTGCTCGTCCACGTATTTGAAGCGGCCGATATCCTCACGCACCGGCAGCGCGGCCAGCACTTCGATATCCGCGCCGCGCTCCAGCGCTTCGTAGGCACGGTCGTAATACTGCAGCACGAGCTGCATGATGAGATACTGTTTTTTCAGAGAAGCGTAGGTATCCGTGGGATCGAAGGAATCCTGCTGCAGGAAATCCTCGCGGATGGAGCGGGCGGCCTCCATTTTGAGGCGGTCCGCCGGGGAGAGCGCGTCCATACCCACGAGACGGACGATCTCTTCAAGGCTTGCTTCCTCGCTGAGCATCGCCATGATGCGCGCGCGGTGCTGCGTCCAGCCCGAGGCAACGTTCTCGTTGAACCATTTGCCCAGCGAATCGGCGTACAGCGAATAGGAATTGAGCCAGTTGATGGCCGGGAAATGGCGTTTGTAGGCAAGGTTGGCGTCCAGCCCCCAGAACACCTTCACGATGCGAAGCGTGGCCTGCGAAACGGGCTCGGAGATATCGCCGCCGGGGGGCGAGACTGCTCCGATGACCGAAAGGGAGGCCTCTTTATCCTCGCTGCCCAGCACCTTGACGCGCCCGGCGCGCTCGTAGAACTGCGCGAGCCGCGAGCCGAGGTAGGCCGGGTAGCCCTCCTCGCCGGGCATCTCTTCCAACCGGCCGCTCATCTCGCGCAGGGCCTCCGCCCAGCGGGAGGTGGAATCCGCCATCAGCGCTACGCTGTAGCCCATATCGCGGAAATATTCGGCGATGGTGATGCCGGTGTAAATGGACGCCTCGCGCGCCGCCACGGGCATATCGGAGGTATTGGCGATGAGCACCGTGCGCTCCATCAGGGATCTGCCGGTGCGGGGGTCGATCAGCTCCGGGAACTCGTTGAGCACGTCCGTCATCTCGTTGCCGCGCTCGCCGCAGCCGATGTACACCACGATATCCGCCGCGGACCATTTGGCAAGCTGGTGCTGCGTAACGGTTTTGCCGCTGCCGAAGGGGCCGGGGATGGCCGCAACGCCGCCCTTGGCGATGGGGAAGAGCGTATCCACGTTGCGCTGGCCGGTGACCAGCGGCATATCGGGCTGCAGCTTGGTTTTATAGGGGCGGCCGCGGCGCACGGGCCAGGTCTGCATCAGATACAGCGGCACGGTTTTGCCGTTATCGCTCAGGGTGCCGATTTGGTCGGTGACCGTAAATTCGCCCTCGTTCAGTTCCACCAGCACGCCTTTGACCTGCGGCGGGACGAGGATCTTATGCTTTACCACGTCCGTTTCGTTGACGTAGCCGAGCACGTCGCCGCCCGTGAGCACGTCGCCGGGCTTCGCGGTGGGATAGAAATGCCATCTGATATCGCGGTCCAGCGAGGGGACCTCCACGCCGCGGGTGAGGTTGTTGCCCACCTTCTGGCGGATCTTTTCCAGCGGGCGCTGGATGCCGTCGAAGATGCCCTTGATGAGGCCGGGCCCCAGCTCCACGCTCAGCGGCAGGCCGGTGGATTCCACCTTTTCGCCCGTGCCGAGCCCCGCGGTTTCCTCGTAGACCTGAACGGAGGCGCGGTCGCCGTGCATTTCGATGATCTCGCCGATCAGACGCTGTTCGGACACGCGCACCACGTCGAACATGTTGGCGTCGCGCATGCCCTCGGCAATGACCAGCGGCCCCGCCACCTTGATGATTCTACCGATACTCATTGTAACTTACCTCTCAATCCGGTAATATATCGGAACCGACAGCCTGCTCCACAAAGGCGCTGACGTTCCTGAGGCCCAGCCCCGTGTTGCCGGTGACGCCCGGAATGGGGATCACGGCGGGGCGGACGCATTCTTTATAGCGGGCCAGCTCCCCTTCCATCCGGGAAGCAAGCTTTTCCGTAATGAAGATCACGGCGCATTCCTCGGCGATGCCGCGCAGGATCGCCGTGCCCTCGGCAGCCGTTTCGGCGAAATATACGGAAACGCCGACGGAGGAAAAGCCGTAAATACTGTCCTTATCGCCGATCGCGGCAAGCTTATACATACAGCTTTCTCATCCTCTCTCTGATGGTATCCGCCGGAAGGCCGTTCAGCTTTCCGGACAGCAGCACGCGCACGTTGAGCACCTCGGTGCGCACGGCGTAATAGTAGCCTGCCAGCGCGCCGATGCCGAAGGCCTCGCTCTTGCCGGGCAGAAGGCAGCCCAGAAGCGTATCGTCCGCCCAGGTCTCGTACGCCGTCATGCTCTCTTTTAAGGCCTCCGCCCCGGGGACGAACGCCGTATGGGACAAAAATTCCAGAAACGCGGGCATGCCCGCCGCCGCGGCCGCGATGATCTCGCCCTTATCGAAGGCCTCGCAGGCGCACACGGCGCGCTCCATAAAGCTTTCCGCCTTGCCCGTAAGGATGCAGCGGTACAGCACCTTGATATCCGTTAAGGCGGCGTTCAGCTGGGCAAAGCGCAGCATCACGGGATGGTCCGCCTCTTTGGCAAGCGATATGGCGTGCTCCAGCGCGGCGCGGTCGATCACCGTATCCGCCAGCTGGGCGAAGCCGGTTTTGGTCAGAATATTATACGCGCTGCGGTCCGCGTGCCGGAGCTCCGGCGGGAGCTTATCGTTTTCGCGGGAATATACGTATTTTCTGATCTCGGCCGGGTCGTAAACGGAGGGCGCCGCGAAGAGCCCGTCCGGGGACTTCTCCGCCACCAGCGCCTTGAGGCACACCTTGAGGTTATGGAAATCGTTTCTGATCAGCAGGCTGTGAAACGCGGCGGGATCGGGCAGGATCTCGCTGAGCAGCGCCCACATATCCGTCAGCTTCCGCTCCAGCGCGGGGCCGTAATCCGTGCCCCCGATCTCGTAGCCCTTTTCCTTCAGACGGCGCACGCATTCCTCATAGGAGGGCGCGGCGATCAGCGCCCCCAGCTCCGCGTTGGCGAGCAGGCGCGTTTCGTTGACGCGCACCCTAGCCACGGCGTAGGAATAATCGGTGTCTTTCATAAAACCACCCTCTCGCCGTCAGCCGAACAGCAGCTCGTTGGCTTTCGCCCTGAGATCCTGCCCCGCGGCCGAAAACAGCGCCTTGAACGTGCAGTTGATCTCGATCTCGCCGTATTTCAGAATAAAGCCGTCCTCAATGGGGGCGGGCACGGGGCTCACCTTGAAACCGTAGCCGAGCTTATCGATAAAATCCCTGGGCATACGCCTGAGATCGCGCTCGCACAGCAGCATTTCGCCCACGCCCTCCTGCTTGTTCTTTACGGCAAGGCCGGCGAGCGCGTTGAAATACGCCTCGTCCGAAAGGCCGTGCAGGTTCTGCCGGGCGCGTTCGATCACCTCGTCGATGAGCGCCACCCGGGCGGCCAGACGGGCCTTTCTGCCGTTGGCGGTCACGAGGGACTGCGCGCCTGCCAATATCTGCGCGGCGCGCCGGTTGGCCTCTTCCTCCGCCGCGCGGATCACGGCGTTGCCCTCCGATTGGGCGCGGCCCACGATCTCCGCCGCCTTTTTGCGGGCGGCAAAGTCCGTTTCTCTGCACTGGGCGTCCGTTTCTTCGTTTAACCGGGCGATTATTTTTTCAACTCCGGACATAACGTTTCTCCGTTTTTTATCTGATACCGAAAGCGCCGGTCAGACCGCTGAGGGCCAGCACGCTGACGAGCAGCGCAAGGATGGCGTAGGTTTCCACCAGCGCGGCGAAGGTGATGGCTTTGCCGCTTTCGGCGGGCTTTTTGGCAACGATGCCCACGCCCGCGGCCGCGGCCTTGGCCTGATGGATGGCGGAAAAATAGCCAACCACGGCCATCGGCAGATCCGCCGCCATAAAGGCGAGGCCCTGCTGCCAGGTATATTCCACGGCGCCGCCGCCCATGATCCTGGTAAAGCTCAGGGTCAGGATGGCGATCAGCAGGCCGTACAGGCCCTGCGTGGCGGGAAGCACCTGCAGGATGAGCACTTTACCGAACTTGGAGGGATCCTCGCTGACAACGCCGGCAGCCGCCTGGCCCACGAGAGAGGTGCCTCTGGCGGAGCCCATACCGGGCAGGCCCGCGGCGAGAACAGCGCCTAAAATGATAAAGAAAATACCCAGACTCATAATTAAAGTTCCTCCTTAAATCTGTAAAACTTTGTTTTTGCTTCAAAAGGCTCAAAGGCTTTGCCTCCGCCCTCATAGAACTTGGAAAAGAATTCCACGTACTGCAGACGGTTCGTATGCACGTACGCGCCGATCAGGTTGATGGCCATGTTCGCCATGTGCCCCGCGATGAACACGGGAATAAACAGGACGATCCTGAGCACGGGATTGGACGGCAGCGTGCCCAGCATGTTCATCACCTGCGCGATCACGCCGGTGGCCATGCCGAGCGCCAGCAGACGCGCGTAGGAGAGCACGTCCCCTAAATACCCGCTGAACAGACCGTACACGGCGTAGAGACCGCCGCCGATCTTGCCGCCGATGCTCTTGGAATGCCGCCCCGCCGTGGCGATGACGAGCGCGAGGCCCGCGATGAGGATATAGACGTTGACTTTGCCGAGGGACGTATGCACCGCGGTAAAGAGATTGAAGAAGAACGTGCCGAGCTTCGTATAGTTTTCGGGGATGGAATCCTGCGCGAACAGCCCGAAGAAGATGGGCGCGATGCCGATCACCGTTAAAAACGTGGGCACCGTATCGAATACCGCATCCAGCGGCTGCCTGTGCTTTATATCGTTCCAGCCCTTCATCAGCACGCCCCAGAACAGGTGCGCGAGCCCTAATATAAAGCACATGATGAGCACGTTCATGGTATCCGATACCGCGTCCGTCCACAGAGGCGGCAGGGGGTTGATATCCCGCCCGAAGAACTTTTCCATGATCACGTGCCCCACGTCGCCGAACCAGCTGCCGTACATGGCGCCCCAGAACACGGTGGAGAGGCCGCACATCAGGTACATTTTGCAGTTGTTCTTCATGCGGCGCTCCATATCGCGTTTGAACAGCAGCGCGCCGCCGGTGGCGAGCACCATGATGAGGCCGTAGCCCGCGTCCGAGAGCATCATGCCGAAGAAGAGATAATAGAAGAAGGACATGGGCCCGGTGGGATCGATATCCTCTTTGCCGGGCAGCGAATACATGCCGGTGATATTCTGCAGCGGCGCGGAAAACCAGCCGTTTTTGAGCACCACGGGCACGTCCGCGTCCTCCGGCGGTTCGGTGACCTCCACGGCCGCGTCGAAATCCGCCTCCAGCTTCTTTTTGAGCTTTTCGGCGTCCCGCTGGGCGGCGTAGCCCTCCAGCACGAAGACCCGCTCCGTTTCGCTCAGCTTCTGCTGGGCGTCCAGATGCGCAAGCCTTGCTTCCAGCGCGTCCGAAGCGAACTCCAGAGCTTGGCGCTGTTCCGCCGCTTTCAGCAGCTCGGCGTCGATCTGGGCCAGACGGGCTTCGTTGGCGCGCATGGAAGCCTCCGTTTCGGCAAGTTTGTCCGCCGGGGCGTCGTCCGCCAGATCCGGCGCCAGAAGGAAGCCGAGCTCCTTCAGAGCCTGCTCGATCTCGGGAGCGTCCTCATCCATACAGAAGGCCGCGAAGCAGGTCTGCTCTTCGTCCGCGGAGAGGATCTCGATATCCACGCACTCGATGCCGGGCCAGCGCTCGGCCAGATGCAAAAGGATCTCTTCCCTGCCGATCTCCTGCCGGATGGAACCCAGCAGGTAGCTCACGCGCCCGGTGGAGCCGGAGCGCACGGGGAAATCCGCGTTGACCCACGGCAGGAGCGTTTCGCGCCGGGTCTGCAGCCGGATGTTATCCGCCCTGAGATCCGCGGACTCGTTCGTGAGGGCCGTGATGTGCTTTGCCAGCGCTTCCGCCTCGGAAAGCGAAGCCGCCTTTTCACAGAACTCCGCGTCCGTGAGCCCGATGCGGGGCTCCAGCATGGCCGTGACCGGCTTTTTGACCGGAGCGACCCGGTCCAGCACCGAAAGGGCGCTGCGTACCGCTGAGAGCGCGTCCTCCGTTTCGGCTCTGCCGGCCGGCGCGGCCGAAGCGGCGCCTTCCTCACGCGTATCCGTGATCTCCGCCACGCCGCGTTTCTGCAAATAATCCAGTATTTCTTCTTTTTGTGATATCGGGGCAATCAGCTCAATTGACATGACCTTAAGCTTTGCCAAACGTAAGCACCTCCCCCTTTACGAATGCTCCAGCAGCCAGAGCGCGGTCTGCCGCACGGCCTCGGGCATTTTCGGTTCGCACTCGGCCCGGAGCGCCGCGGTTTCGGCTTCGTCCGCCGCGTTGCCCGCGGCCGTCATTTTATCCGCCTGCTCCTGCGCGGCGCGGAGAATGGAATCCGATTTCGCTTTGGCGTAGGCCTCGGCTTCTTTTTTCATGGCCGCGGCCTTTTTTTCGGCTTCGGCCACGAGCTCGCCCGCGGCCGCCTTCGCCTTCGCGCGTTTTTCGTCGCAGAGACGCTCTGCCTCGGCCACCCTGCGCATGATCTCAGATGGCATTTTATCACCCGCTTTTCATTGGTCAGAGATTATTCAATTTATTATACCATACAGATTCGCGCGCGGTCAAGGAGAAACCAAAGAATAATCTCCGTTTTTCACAGAAAAAAGCCCGGGCGCATTTCCTTTCGGAAACACGCCCGGACGGAAAAACCCGGAACAAAACCTCTTTGTTATTTCCCGCGGAAGCCCGCGGGCCGGATCGCGGTTGCGATCATTTGAACAGGTTCCGGAAGAAATAGGTGATGCGATGGAAGAAGATGATGATCCCGGCGAAGGCGCCCGTGTGGTACTGCCCGCAAACGCAGTTGCTCTGCGTCTCTCCCCCGCCCGGCGTGCCCATATACGTGCCGCAGCCATAATCGCAGTAACCGTCACGGTTGTTGTCCACATGATCAACCGGAGCAGTGGGATTCCTTGTAAAGGAATCTTTGCAGCGTGTGCAGGTATACGTAGTGATCCCGCCGGAAGTACAGGTCGGCGGGGTAATGCGGATAGCGTATGTATGGCCGAGAGGATCGGTCGCGTTATCGGTATACCCGTAGCGGCACAGCGTGCAGGAGTGGGTGGTATAGCCGCCCTCGGTGCAGGTGGGCTCGGTGACCGTCACTCTGAACACGTGCCCGTCCGGATCGATTTTGAGCGTTTCTTCCTTTGTTGCGCCGCAGCTCTTCACTGTGCAGCGGTAAAGGACTGTGCCGGTACTCTGGCAGGTGGGCTTCAGCGTGACCTCGCCTTCGTCCCACGCATGAGGCACGGTATCTTTGGAAATCGTTTCGCCGGAGATCAGTACAGCACGGCAGCGCGCACAAATGGTATCGCCCGTGTACCCGTCGCTGTAACAGGTGGCGGCAGCGGTATTGATTACTTCGGTGCCGTAATCGGCGTGGTTATCGGGGTCGACGCCGATCGGCTCGTCTTTTTCGTCTTCACAGATCGAACACACAAAGTGTCTTACGCCCTCCTCAACACAGGTGGGGTCTTTTGTTACCGTGCCCTCGCCCCAGTTGTGTTCGCCGGTATCGGCGCAGGAGAATACGAACTGCACGTCGTAAGGGGTAAAGTGATCCGCGGTGATCACCAGATAGCCGTCCTCGATCACAGCCGGAACGAGCTCCCATTCGCCGTCCACAAAGCGGCGTACGGATACGCGGCGGGCCGTGTTCTGGAACTCGGAAAGCGGCACGCGAATGTCGATGCTGCCATCCGGCTGGAAGCCGGTTTCCAGTTGATCGTCCGTTAAATCAAATTCGTAAAGCACTTTGCCGTGCCCCGTGGTGGAGGTTACCACCTGATAGGTGAGCGCGTACTCGTAGCGGTCGCCGCAGTTGGTGCATACGAACGTGCAGCGGGCGCCGTCGTTTTCCGTGCCGGCGGTGAGCGCCTCATAATTATGGCCGAAGGCGGCAACGGTTTCGGTATACGTATCGCCGCAGACGCAGGTATAGGTAAGAAGGCCATCGCCGGTACACGTTGCTTTTGTTGTCAAAGCGGAAACGTAGCGGTGGATATGCGGGCCGTAAACGGCGGTGAACTCCAGATCGGCATCCGGCATCACGGTGGGCAGACTGCGATCCCAGCTGAGGAACTTGCTGCCGTCCGCACGGTCCGGCACGACGGGCGGAACGAGGATATCTCCTTCCACGTAGACCTGCGTTTCATCGCCTTCGGCGGTATGCCAGACGACGGTGCGCGGCGCTTTTACGAGGCTTGCGTCCACAATCACGCCGTTGACACTTTGCACGCCGGTCAGGTCCCAGCCGCTGAAAACCCAATCAGGCGAGAAAGCGGTTTCGGGCACGCAGGCGGAAATGCTGCCGCCCTCCGTGATCTCGTAAACCTTGCCGTTGATGGTAAAGATATACCGGTTTTTACCGCTGCTCAGCGTGATCTCGCCGGTTTCAAACAGCGCTTCATACCCCACGGCTTCGCCCAGCATCACACCGGAATCTTCGGTATCGACTTCATATACGCCGGCGGCCGCCGCGTTTTCATTGAGGGAGGCAAAGAATTCCACGGCAACTTCGTACGTCACATTGCCGTTGTCATCCGTAACCTCGTACGGGGTCAGCCCCTCGATGCGGATGCAGGTGCGTCCCTGATCATCCCGGGTGACGGTGATATTTTCATCGGGAATCCCGTATTTGCGCATCACGTCCACGCGCAGCGCCTGCTCCTGCGGTTCGGAGAGGGTGACGTACTTCGAAAGCGTTTTGATGACGGTGATATTATCAAACGGCGCCGTGTGGGAGAGGCTTTCGGTGGTGATGGTGTGGAAGACGTCGGAAAGGACGTCCGTATTGTTTACGGTGATAAAGAACGCGTCCGAGGCCGCCGCGCCGAGATTCGTATACGTGCGGGCGGCGGGATAGTTGGAAGAAACCGCGTTCATAAAGGCGCACACCTTACTGCTGTTCGCCTCCGCGCTGCCGAACACGCCCACAGAATAGATGAGCGCATCGTAAGCGTTCTTTAACAGATTTGCGTTATACACGGCAGCGTTGGCCACTGAGGCGGAAAAGCCGTTGGTATAGGTTGGCTCGCCGTCCGTCATGAACACGACCACGCGCTCGCGGCCTGTGGAATCCGTATTGGCGAACACGCCCTTGGCCATTTCAAGCCCCAGATCGGCCGCGGTGGCACCGCGGGCCTCAATGGCGTTTACGGCGCCAAGCAGCGCCTCGCTGTTACTGACGCTCACAAGCGCGCCGGCGTAATCGGCGGGCGTAATATCCGCATAGGGCACAATACCGCGCGAAGATGTAAGCAGCTCGGTGTTTTCGTTTGTCAGATAGCCGCTGTAGTTCCCGGCGAGGCCGAAGCCCGCGATGGCAATGCGGTGGTCGGCGCCGGTCATTTCGGCGTTGGCAGCAACGGCCTCTATAAAACCGGCGGCGGCGGATTTCAGCGCGTCCACCTTTTTCACGTTTCCGCCCAACGTATCGTCCATGGAGCCGGACTGATCCACCACCAGCACGATATCCAGCGGGATGGACTGCGAAACGACGCTCTTTACGATTTTGGCGTCGGAATACGCCTTTAAGCGGAACAGGACGTTATCTTTTTCGGTATAATGGGTGACCGTAGACTCCGTTTCGATATCGCTCACGTCGCCGGAGGTGATCAGCGTATACACCGCATGTATCGTGATATCGGCGTCGTTCAGCGTGTAGTCCTCCCAACGGCCGGTGTAGCGGTCACGGGCGGGCACGGCGGGTTCTTCGATCGAGGTGGTCCCCTTCTGGAAATCAACACTGGCCACCACCGTGCCGTCGGCCACAAAGGTGGCGGTGTAGATATCCTGCTGCAGCTGCGGGATCACGCGCTCTTCATAGCCGTCGCAATATGCGCAGTCGCGGCGCTCGATACCGTCGTGCTCGAACGTGGCGGGGGTTACGGTGTACCAATCGAGCCAGCTGTGGCCGAGGGATTCCCACGTGTACAGGCGCTTCACGGCCATTTCGTGCGCGCTGCTGCCGCAGTAACCGCGGATCACGCCGCCGGACGCGGGCACAGTCACGTTGCCGTAGTTTTTGAGCTCCGTGTAGCGGTTGGGGAAAGAAAGGAGTTCCAACGTATGAAATCTCTCAAATCTAAAATCAAACGTCTGTAAGCACTCGGAAGAATATACGGTTTTCAGTTTATCACATCCGCTGAAAACATCCCCGCCGAGGATCTTTACGGATCTCCCCAATGAAACGCTCTCCAGTAATTCACAATCCTGAAACGCGGAACAACCGATCGTTTCCACCGTATCGGGAATCACAATGCTCTTTATCCCGTTTTCGTTATCGTATCTCAAAGCCATAAACGCCGCGGTCCCGATGGTTTTAAGCCCCTCATGCAGCGTTACGTTCTGCAGCCTTTCGCACCACGCAAACGCGTAATTATCAATCGTCCGTACGCTGCCGGGAATATCGATTTCCGTCAACCGTGCGCTGTAAAAAGCGCGTTCTCCGATGCTCTCGATCCCTTCATTCAGCGTTACGGAGGTAAGACGGGTGCACCCTTCAAACGCATGATCCCCGATCGTTTTTACCGTTCCGGGGATATGGACCGCGCCCAGCGTCCAACACGCACGAAACGCGTGATCTGCGATCATTTCCGTGGTATCGGGAATGACGACAGCTTCTGTTCTTCCCTGCGGACACAGGATCAGCGTTTTTCCGTCTTTTGAGTATAAAATTCCATCGGCAGAGGAATATACCGTACTGTCTTCATGCGCGTTTACCGCTTTTATCTGTCTCCAACCTAACAGAAAATTACCGCCGCAATCCGGAATGTTCTGCAAAGGAAATGCCGCAGGAAGATTCAGGGTCTCCTTTATCGGGATCTGAATCAGAGAAGAAAACGTTTTATTATACAGTACGCCGTCGTAAGACGCGTAATTTTCATTCAGGGGAGATACGTCAATACGGTCCAGATCGTTCATATCAGCGGAAGTTTCAAAATGCTCAACGCCCACGCCGAGATAAAACGAGGTCACTTTTGTTTTCTGAAACGCATTATGTCCTACGGAAACGCAGCTGTCCGGGAAAACGATATCGCCCGTGAGCAGATCACAGCCGGAAAACGCATCGGCTTCGATCGCAACAACGCCGTTCCCCAATGAAACGCTCTCCAGCAATTCACAATCCTGAAACGCGGAACAACCGATCGTTTCCACCGTATCGGGAATCACAATGCTCTTTATCCCGTTTTCGTTATCGTACCCCAAAGCCATAAACGCCGCAGTCCCGATGGTTTTAAGCCCCTCATGCAGCGTTACGTTCTGCAGCCTTACGCACCACGCAAACGCGTAATCATCAATCGTCCGTACGCTGCCGGGAATATCGATTTCCGTCAACCGTGCGCTGTAAAAAGCGCGTTCTCCGATGCTCTCGATCCCTTCATTCAGCGTTACGGAGGTAAGACGGACGCACCCTTCAAACGCATGATCCCCGATCGTTTTTACCGTTCCGGGGATATGGACCTCGCCCAGAGCCCAACACGGACTAAACGCATAATCCGAAATCTCACGCGTACCGCCGAAATCGATGGTTGTAAGCGCAGTATCGTTGCTGAACGAGTATTTTCCCGTGGTTTCCAGCGTAGAGGGCAGCACCACCTCAACCAGATTCTGACAATAGGCGAAAGCGTAATCCGCAAGCCTGGTGATCCCCTCGCCAACAATAACCTTTGTGACGCGGTTATCCTCGCGGTTGGGGGTAGAGCCCATCACGCCGGAGCCGGTGAGGGTGAGGACGCCGTCGTCATCAATGGCCCACGCAATGTTCGTGCCGTCGCCGTTCACCGTATCGCCACAGTAGCCGGACGTGAGATAGTCCGCGGCTTTGGCAACGGGGGCAAACGGTTTCGCCTCCGGCAGACGCAGATCCATCGCCGCGAGCGGCGCGGCGGAAAGCAGCATCACGGCTGCCAGAAAAACGGATAACAGTTTTTTTACTCCGGAGTTCATAAAAAATCCTCCCATGCGCTTATTAATATAATAATAACATAACCGCTGTGCGGAATGCAAGGTGGCAGAATAGACAAATTGCAGTTTTTCGCGAAGCGATAAACTGCAATTTGAGCTGATAGCAGATAGCCCCGAAACCGGTAGCGCGGCGGTCTCGCCTCCCGGCTCGGACGGCGTTTCTGCCTACGGCAGAGATTACCACCGGCAATTCGCGCCCCGCGCCGCTGACAGCGTAAACAAACTTTTTTATTAAAGAATCAAAGTAGGGAGCGGCGCAGGTGCGCCGCGCTGCGGGCGTATGGCGAATGACGAATGGCGAACGGCGAAAAAAATCCCGCCGTTTCCGGCGGGGATTTTTTGAAATGATTCAGCGGATAACGCCCTTATCCACGACTTTGTCTTCGTACGTCCAGCAGGGGGCGAGCACGTCGTAGACCTTACCGGTTTCAATGGAGCCGTCGCCCACGAAATCGTAACGCTCGGCCGTGGTCTCGCAGCCGGTCTCGTAAACGTCGCCGCCGCGCAGGATGTTGGCCTTAAAGAAATACTTTACCAGCTTTTTGGCCTTCTCTTTATAGATCTTGTTCTGCTTTTTGACCTTGACCTTCTTTTTGCCCATGCCCCACTCGGCGTAATCGCCGAAGAGCTTATTGAACAGGGCCTTGTAGCCGCCGTCCTCTTCCGGACCGGCCTGGACGGCCTCGTTCCACGCGGCGAAGGTTTCTTCCTGCTTCTTGTTTTTGCCTATAGAAACGGAGTACACGGGCTCAAACATTTCGGAATAGCTGTCGATATTCGTCTGCAGGCCCTGAACGAAAAGCTTCTTTTTGGAAAGCTTTGCGCTCTTTTCGGGCGCGGCGCCGCTCTTTTTGCGCTTGTGCCGGAGCACGAAGAACACGATGGCCGCTGCCGCAAGAATTGCAACGACGATCAGTACGGGAACGATAATATTCTCAAACAAAATGAAAAACAAAGAAAGCATACTGCAGTCTCCTCTGACTTTTTTATGATTTCAGGAAACAATAATCGAATTTATTATATTAAATGCCGCCGATTTTGTCAACATGCAGCAACAAAATAATTCTGAGTTTTGAGTGTTGAGTGTTGAGTGTTGAGAAAAAACCGGGCGGCAAGTTATATGTTAAAGAACAGGATGCTCAAAACTTAAAACTCAAAACTCAACACTTTGAAATATATCGCCTCGAGCGATATATTTCAATCACAGTCTCCTGCGCAGCAGATCCCCTTCGTGCAGCGGATGCGGGCAGGAGATCCGCACCTGTTCCTGCACGAGGTCCGCGGTGGCCTTTTCGGCGCCGTTTGCGCCCACGATGCGCTCCACCGTAAACGAGAGGCCCATGGAATACGGCGAAAGGATCTCCAGCGTATCGCCCACCGAGAAGCGGTTGCGCATCTCCACCAGATATTCGCCCCCGCCGAGGTCGGCCAGCACCGCGCCGATAAACGTGCAGGTGCTGCGGTAGCGGCCGTCGTTGTTCGGGTCCCTTTCGGCCTCGCCGAAATAAAAGCCGGTGGTATAGGGGCGGTGGCTGGCGGTGTCCAGTTCCGCGTCGCACACACTGAGCTCGGCCGTGCCGTCCATCGCGCGGCGGTAGGCGTTGACCACCGTGGCCACGTAAAACGGGGATTTCATGCGGCCCTCGATTTTGAACGAGGAGATCCCGGCGGCCTCCAGCCGGTCCAGAAACGAGACGCACTTGAGATCCGCCGAGGAAAGCACCGCCGTGGCGCCCTCCTCCTCCCGCACGGGGATGAGCATATTGGCGCGTTTTTCTTCCACCAGATAGTAGTTCCAGCGGCAGGGCTGCGCGCATTCGCCGCGGTTGCCGCTGCGGTTGGCCAGAAAGGAGCTCAGCAGGCACCGGCCCGAATAGGCCATGCACATAGCCCCGTGCACGAAGGCCTCCAGCTCGATATCGGGCGAGATCAGCCCTTTCAGCTCTTCGATCTGCGCAAGGGTCATTTCGCGCGCCAGCACCACGCGGGACGCGCCGAGGGCTTTATAGACGCCGACGGTGCGGTAGTTCATGGCGTTGGCCTGCGTGCTGATATGGATATCCGTTTCGGGACATTGCTCTTTGATCTCCGCCACCGCGCCGAGATCCGATACGATCACGGCATCCGCGCCGAGGGCCTTGAGCCGTTTTACGTAGGGGCCCAGAGCTTTGATCTCGTCGTTGCGGGCAAAGCAGTTGACGGTGACGTAGAGCTTTTTGCCTTTTTCATGCACGAGGGCGGCGGCCGCTTCGAGTTCTTCATAGCCGAGGCCCGCGCTTTCCGCCCGCAGCTGCAGCGCGGGGCCGCCCGCGTAGACCGCGTCCGCGCCGAAATACAGCGCCGTTTTTACGCACTCCAACGAGCCCGCGGGGGCAAGCAGCTCAGCCTTCATCGGTCCCACCGTAGCACAGGCGGCGGATCACGCCGGCGTACATCTCCGCCGTGAGCAGCAGCTCCGCCGGGTCCGCAAATTCGTCCGCGCCGTGGATGCGGTAATCCCTGCCCGGGAATTCCACGCCGAAGGCCACGCCGCCGTCGATCTCGTGCACGTAGGTGCCGCCGCCGATGGCGACGCACTCCCCTTTACGCCCGGTGCACGCCTCGTATTCGCTGAGGCACGCGCGCACAAGGGGGCTGTCCGCGGGGACGCAGTGGGCTTTTGAGCGGGGCCCGCCCGTGACGGCAAAGCCGTATCTGCCGATGGCTGCGCCGAAAATCGAGAACAGATCGAGCCCGTCCGCGCACACGGGGCAGCGCAGGTCCGCGCCGCAGGAAAACGCGCCGTCGGTAAAGCTGAGCACGCCGAAATTCAGCGTTAAAGCGCCGGACTCGTCCTGCATGGCGAGACCGACGGAAGCACCGTCCGTCTCCCCGTGGGGGAAGAGAGAAGCAAGGCCGGAAAGCGCCGCTGCCGTTTCGTTTTCTGCCAGCGGCAGGGCGCATAAGAGACGGATGAGCGCCGTCTGGGCGTTGACGCCGCGCTCCGGCAGGGAGGCGTGCGCCGTGGCCCCCGCGCAAAGCACGCGGCAGCCGCCCGGAAGGTCGGTAATTTCAAAATCGGCCTTCAGTTCCGGCGCGAGGGCGTCCGCGACCGGCTGCACCTGCGCGGCGGTAAGGCCTTCGAGCTCCGCGGAAGCCTTGCCGGGCACGATGTTCTGCGTGACGCCGCCCGAAAAGCTTACAAGGCGCGGGGAGCCGCCGTTTTCCGTCCGTTTTGCGAAGGTGGGGGCGAAACGCCCCTTTTCAATATTGATGAGCGGGTATTCCGCATCCGGCGAGAGCGTATAGGGCAGCGTGGGACGTTTGGTAAAATAGTATTCCATATCCTCGCTGCCGGTCTCCTCGCCGCTGCCCAGCACCAGCCGCACGCCGGTTTTCGGTTCGCCGTACAGGGCACGGCAGGCGTCCATCGCGTAAATACAGGCTACGGCGGGGCCCTTGTCGTCCGTGGCGCCGCGGCCGTAGAGCAGGCCGTTTTCCTCCGTCAGGGCAAAGGGCGGCTTCGTCCAGCCGTCCCCCACGGGCACCACGTCCAGATGGGCCAGCAGCATCAAAGAGGGATCCGCGCCGAAGTCCGCCTCCACGGCATAATTCGCATAATTTGCCGCAGCATAGCCGTGGGCGGCCAGCAGCTTTTCCGCTGCCGCAAGGGCCTTGGCTCCGCCCGCGCCGAAGGGCATGCCGGGCAGCGCGGGGGTACGGACGCTGTCGATTTCCACCAGCATGCGCAGATCTTCAACAAGCTCCCCTTTGCGGGAAGCGAGATATTCCTTCACGGTCATGGGTCAGCCCTCCTTGCCACTGAGCACGAAGCGGCTGCCGTAGAAATACACGTTGGCAAGAAACGCCGCCATCTCGTTGGGCGGGATCTTCATGCCGTCGTACATCCACTGGATGATCAGCTGCCAGAACCCGGCCACCGCGTAATCCGTCAGGTAGCGCTTGGGGTCGTTTTCCGCAAACACCTTGGTGGTATCCGGGATGCACATCATCAGGCCGCTTTTGATGCGTTTAGAGAGGTTGTTTTTGGGGTCGTTGCTCATCACGAACTTGCAGATCTTTTCGCGCTCCTTGCAGAAGGTAAGAAAACGTACCAGATACTGCATAAAATCCTCGCGCGTGATGAACACGGTGGCGGAACGGATCACGTCCCGCTCAAACACCGAGTAGATCTCGTCCTGGATCTGCATGATCATGTCGTCGATGTCTTTGTAATAGAAGTAGAAGGTGGAGCGGTTGATATCCGCCATGGTGGTGAGCTCTTTGACAGTGATCTCCTCCACCGATTTCTCGTCCAGCAGCTGGAACAGGCAGTCCCGCAGCGCCTTTTTGGTGCGCTTGACGCGTCTGTCCTCCGGTTTTTTTGTTTCTCTTTCACCCATAGTTTTGCTCCTTTGCAAATAATAAACGGGAGTATTATATCATACATGTGACGGATAATCAACCATTATTTTAACTTTTTGCAAAAACGGCAATTGTTGGATAAACCCAGCCGTTCGCCGTTCGCCGTTCGCCGTTGGCAATGTAACTTAGGCTTCTGCAAAAAAACGAGGGTTTTGTTACTGAATTGATATAATAAAAAGAAGCTTATGTTTAAAATCAACCTTCAAATGAAACAAGGGCTCTTTTTGTTTCGGTGCGAAAGGCGAACGGCGAACGGCGAACGGCTGTCACGCAGACGGTGCGAAAAACAGCAATTTACTTTTTTCTTGCTTTTTTCCACCGTATTGAATATAATCAAACCAAAGGAGGGATCGCTATGCAAACCGGAACGAACAAAAAGCCCATTGCGGCCAAGGGGCTGCCGAAGGTCCTGTTTCTTTTATGGCAATGGACCTGGGGGCTGCCCGTGAACCTGATCGGGGCGATCATGTATCTGATATTGTACCCCAAATGCCGCCACGGGCATTTTATGAACGCGCATATCACCTACGTGCCGTGGAAATTCGGGGGGCTGTCGCTCGGGACCTTCATTTTTATGGCGGACCACGGCCGCGAGCCCTGGACCTACAACACCCACATCCACGAATACGGCCATACCATCCAGTGCCTGCTGCTGGGGCCGCTGTATTGGTTCGTGATCGGCCTGCCCAGCGCCGTATGGTGCAACGCTTTTGCCCGCTACCGCGAGCGCACCGGCAAATCGTATTACGACCTCTACTGCGAAAGCTGGGCGAACAGCTGGGGCGAAAAGTGGAGCGGACTGAAGCGCAAAGGCGAATAGCCGATAAAAAGGAGGAAAGAGAATGGATATTTACGGCAACGAAAACAATAGTAACGAGAACGCGAAGCCGGAGGCCCCCGCGCAGCCGGTAACCTCTACACAGCCCGATTACGGGCAGCAGACGCCGTGGGATCAGCCGCAGCAGACGTGGCAGACGCCCCCGCAGGCGCGGCAGACGGCGCCCACGCCGAAGAAAAAGAGCAAGGCCCTGCCCGTGTTCGGCGCGGTGCTGGGCGCGGTGATTTTGCTGGTGGGCCTGTTGTCGCTGCTGAGCGCCGCGCAGAAGCCCCGCATGGCAAACATGGCGGACACGGCCTACGCCGACGTAAACACGCTGACGGACTACTATATCGACGTGCTGGTGGTGGACTACGCAGGCACGAATTCGGTGGACGACAGGGAACTGGAGGACTATTTCCTCGGCATGTTCCTCGATGCAGACGGCAAATGCTGGTACTGCGCCATCCGCGCCGCGCAGGATTCTCCCGTGTATCAGAAGCTGAACGACTACGCCATGGACGACGGCATGCTGATCGGCGACCTGCGGCTGAAGGGCTATTTTGACATGACGAAGATCGACGCCACGGCAGGCCTGAAGGATTCCATGGACGAGACGATCGACGTTTACGACGATATCATGCGCGATACATTTGAAAACCTCGGCCGCAGCGATTATACCGTGGAATATATTGCGGAATCGGAAGAAGCCTATCTTGCCAGGCAGAAATCGACGAGCCGCAGCGCGACTTTCGGCGGGATTTTGTTTGCCGTGGTCGGCGCCGGGCTGCTCATTCTCTGCGCGCTCAGGATCAAAAAGATCAACAAGCTGAACGCCGAAGCCGCCGCACCGGCCGATCCCTATGCCGCACCGCAGTTCTATCCGCCGCAGCAGGCCTATCCGCCGCAGCAGGCCTATCCGCCGCAGGCGCCGCAGAATCCCTACGCGCCTGCGCAGAATCCGTACGCGCCCCCGCAGACGGCGCCGACACAGGACGAAACGCCCACGGACTTCGGCGGCGGGAACGACCCGGTATAAACGGAGGGATTCCGATGAAAAAGAACAATACGACGAAAACGCTGCTCTGGGTTTCCGGGGCGCTGACCGCGGCGATCTGCCTTGTGATGAACCTTGTGCTGATCCCGATGATCGAGGCCGGCACCAACGGCATCCGCTGCTTTGATATGCAGAGCACGGGCTACACCTACGAAACAGCCAAGGAATTTTTAGCCCTGATCGGCAATAACGGCAGAAGCGTATACCTGCACTGGCAGCTGCCGCTGGATTTCTTCTATCCCGTGGCGTATACCGCGTTCTTTATGCTGGCGCTGAAAAAACTCAGCGGCAAAAGCTGGCCGCTGATCGTGCCCGGCGCGCTGGCGGCGTTCGACTACGCCGAAAACGTATGCACCATCATCATGCTGAAGAACATGAGCGTGACCGAAAGCATGGCCAAAATCGCGAGCACCTTTACCGTGATCAAAAGCGCGCTGATGACGCTGACGTTTATTCTGCTGGCGGTGTTCTTCATTATTTGGCTCGTAAAAAAGAAGAAAAAAGCGTAAACAAAACGCAAAACAACCGGCCTCCCGCGAGAGGGCCGGTTGTTTTTTCTTAAAAATGTCAGTTTATCGGGCTCTTGATTAACGATTAATGATTAAAGATGAATGATTAAGGTGGCGGCTGAAGCCGCATCAAGAAAAACGAAATTTGGGGATTCTGCATATATAATCGGGTAAGGGCAGAGCCCTTCCACAATCGTTAATCGTTAATCATTAATCGTTAATCCAGCACAGCGACAAATTCCATTTTTGCAATTACCGATTGGGGCATTCCACAGCAAGGGGATCGCGCAGAAAGTCGTTGAACTCATCGAACACCGAGTGGTAGCCGACGGCGTAGCGGCCCGTTGCGGGGGCCCAGCGGCGGTAGGACGCGGCGGCGTTCCGGATGCGCGCGAGCTCCTCTTCGTTCGGACGCTGCACGGGCAGCTCCCGCAGGCTTTCCGGCGGGAGGAGGATGAACTCGTAAAACAGCGTGACCCGGTATTCCGCCGAAAGCCGCAGGGCGGCCTGCCCCACGGCGGCGTGGTCGGGATTCTGTCCCGTTCCCGGCATGGGGGCGATGGTGCGCAGCTCCACCTCCGCCGGGTCGTACCCTGCAAGGGCAAGGCGCATGATCTGTTCGGCACGGTCCGCCGTCAACGTGCTGTCCGGCGCGCGCAGGGGCGAGACTACGATGTTTTCGGGCTGCACGCCCAAAGCAAGGCAGCTCTCGGTAAACTCCGCGTCCCGCGCCGCCACGAAAGCGGCGGTATCCAGTGTATATTCGTGCGCGCCTTCGTGCCACGCGCACGTGCCGCCGTTGCAGAGCATGCGCTTGACGCCGCTGGCGGAGCCGTCCGTGCACAGCACAACGTGCACGGTATTGCCGTTTGTGATCTCGCGGCACAGATCGACGCCCAGATTGATGAGCTCGTCGTCCTGATGCGGAGGAAAATAAAAGATGTGGAACATAGGGGAGATCCTTTCAGATTTCAGTTTGTCGCGCTGCTTAAGATTAAAAATTAAAAATGTAAAATTAAAAATTAATGTGGCGGCTAAAGCCGCATTTTAATGACGATACTTGCAATTTCGGTATATATAATCGGGTAAGGGCGGAGCCCTTCCGAAATTTTTAATTTTTAATTTTTAATTTTTCATTACGCCGAGAAATTCTCAATCTATCGCAATACTCTCACTTTTCGCCTTGATTAAAAGATGCTGACAATTACCGAGAACAGCGAGCGGAACAGGTTGACGAATTTATAAAGGAACGCGACGAAGCTGTTGGAGGGCGTTTTGTAGGGGCCGTAATCGTCCGCTTTGACCGTATCCGTACCCAGCTTCACGTAGCCGGAATAGGTGTAGCTGACGTTATCGTAATTTGCGATATCGTTTTCGTACAGTGTAAACACGCGGAAACCGTAGGGGCCGGTTTTGGCCATCTCGCAGCCGTAGGTGAAGCCCAGTTCGATGCCGTCCCACGTGCCGGAGAAGCCCTCCACGTGCTGATGGCCGAAGAAGGCCGCCATCACGTCGCCGCACTCCTTCCACGCGGTGAACTCGTAGCTCACGCGGCCCGGCTCGTAGCCGTAAAAGTTATAGCCGTTGGCAATCTCTTTGTTCAGCCGCACGAAGCCGCTGCCCACCTTGCGCGCGCCCTCGTCCGCAGCAGAGCAGGGCTCAAACAGATTGCCGATATCGGCCACGTTGATATGCTGGAATGCGAAGGCGGGCACGGGCGTACCGCCGTTGGCCGCGGTGATTTCTTTGGAAGTTTGTTTGTACCAATCCACCTGTTCGTCCGAAATGCCGCCTGCGCAGGTATCCATCAGCCATACGTTGAACGCATCCTGCCCGGACGTGTTTTTCACGGTGACGTGGTAATCGACGCCGTCCTGCGCGTCCGGCGATTCGTCAAAAACGATGCAGTGGGGATAGGCGGAAAAGATCTCCAGCCAGTCGGCGGAGGAAAGGCCCACCTTGCGGTCGTTGTTGCCAAGGGCGATCACGTAAGGCACGCCGAAGCCTTCGAGCACGTCGAACTCCGCCTTGACGGCGGCCTCCACGTTCCGGCGGGTCTTAGCGTAATTCAGCTTGCCGGTCAGATCCGTTACGTTGACGCCCTCCTGCCCCGGGAACGCATCCACGCCCGCGTCGCCGATGCGGCTGTCCTCCACCAGATCGCCGGAGAGGACGATCAGGTCCGGATCCGCCGTTTCCATGGCGCGCTTCAGGAGATTGAGCATATCCCACGCGGGATGGGCGTCGTCCTGCGGGTCCGAGAGCTGCAGGATGGTAAAGGTGCCGTCCGCGCGGAAGCTGAGGTCCGCACGCGCCGCAGACGCATACGGGCAACTGAGCAGGACAAGCACGGCCGTGAGAAACAGAGAGATAAATCTTTTCATATGGACCTCCGGAAGATTACAGTGTAAGCGTAAAATTATAGTTTGTCGCGCTGCTTAAGATTAAAAATTAAAAATGTAAAATTAAAAATTAATGTGGCGGCTAAAGCCGCATTTTAATGACGATACTTGCAATTTCGGTATATATAATCGGGTAAGGGCGGGTCTCGCCTGCCGGCTCGGTCGGCGCTTCTGCCTACGGCAGAGATTGCCACCGGCAATCCGCGCCCCTTCCGAAATCGTTAATCGTTAATCATTAATCCGGCAAAGCGATAAATTCCAATTTATTATATCAAATCCATTTTCAAAAAGCAAGCGGCATCAGTCCCAGCTCAGTGCAGATCCGTTCCCCGTTCCGGTAAAAAATATTCCTCCGGTCCTCGTCCGTGATCTCGGCGCCGAGCACCATGCCCGCGCCGTGCATGGTGGAAAACCACGGCAGATCGGTGCCGAACAGCACGCGTTCGCTGCCCGCCTTCTGCACGATGGTTTCCAGATACCCGCGCACGATGGGGATGGCCGTGAGCTCGAAATACACGTTGGGATAAGGCTTTAAGGCGTCGATGGCCGCCGCGCACTCGTGGAAAAAGCTGTGCCCGCAGATGATACGGAGCTGCGGAAAGCGCCCGGCAATTTGCAGCACGTTGCTCAAGCCGTTGTGGCCGGAGCCGTCCCACGTGTGGAGGAGCAGCAGCTTTTTTGCCTCGCTTAAATACGCGTAATACGGAAACAGGCTTTCGTCGTCCACCGGGAAGCGGGCGTAATCGCCTAAAAGCTTAAAGCCCACGTAAACGTCGGGACTCCCGTCCACTTCCGCGATATCGCGTTCCGGATCCGCGAAGCGCGGGTGGATGATGTGGTAAGCGCGCAGGCGGTCCGGGTAACGGCGCACGGCCTCCGCGTTGTATTGTTCGCCCTCGATGGGGTCGTAGAGCGCCCGGTGGCCGCAGAAAAACAGCGTGCGCACGCCGTTTATATCCATATCGCGCACCATATCGTCCGCCGAAGAAAAGGGAAAATAAATTTCGGCGTGCTCGTCCATATGGGCGTGGAAATCCATGATCTCGCAGGGCAGTTTGCCGGTCTCCCAGAACGCCTGCGCCATGGCGGAATTTTTATTGATCATGAAAAGTCCGCCTCCTTCATCAGGCATTCCAGATTGCCGCCAAAGATCAGCGCGCGGTCTTCTTCGCTCACGCGGGCGGCACGCACCACGGCCAGCACGGAGCCGGTGTACCGGTCCGGGAACGCGGTGCCGAACAGCAGTTTTTCCGCGCCGAAGCGGGAAACCATATCCTCCACGCCGCCGGCGTCCATCACGTAAGAGAGATCGAGATGTACGTTGGGATAGGAAGCTGCCAGCGGATAGAGCCGCCGCGCGTTGGGCCAGCAATCCGCGTCCCCGATCACGGCGGTGAGCCGCGGGAAGGCCTCTAAAACAGCGTAGATCCGGGGCATGGAGATGCCCAGCGCGGTATTCAGAATCACCGGGATGCGGCGCCGCTGCAAGACCTCCAGAAGCGGCCCCAGGGTAAGGCGCGTGGGTTCGTAACGGTGCACGGCGGGTGCCAGATACACCGCGGCGATCCCGTTTTGCCGCATGGCTGCGGGAAGCGCCTCCGGCGCTGGCGTTTCGCCGGTAAAGGGCGGCAGCGCGGCCCATACGCCGTACACGTCGTAACCGGCTTCTCTGCCCTTTTTGAGGTCGCGGGCGAGCATATCGTTGCCGTAATTGACCCCGGCGGTATCGCTGTAACGGCAGCGCACCAGCCCCCCGGAGATCCCGGCGCGGTCCAGCTCCGCCGTAAGCTCTGTGAACGTATCGCAGCCGTGGGGCGGCGTGCCATTGATGGAAGCGCCGTAGGTAAGAGCGCAGTCCAGAATTTTCAAAGAATCACCTTCATTTGCGTTGAAATTTGCGTTTTCGTATGCTATGATAGCCCTTGAAAGGGGCTGACTGTATGTACAGGATCGGACAGGAAGAGATCGACGCCGTTGCGGCGGTGATCCGCAGCAGAGATTTATTCAAGATCAACGGCGGCATGCACGAAACGGAGCAGACCGAGGCGCTGCTGCGTGAGATTTTCGGGGTAAAACGGGCGCTGCTTCTCACCTCCGGCACCGGCGCGCTGACGGCGGCGCTGGTGGGCATGGGGATCGGCCCCGGGGACGAGGTGATCGTGCCCGCGTATACCTATATCGCCACGGCGATGGCCGTTGTAGCGGCAGGCGCGGTGCCCGTGATCGCCGATATCGACGAGAGCTATACCCTCTCCCCCGCCGCGGCGGAAGCGAAAATCACGCCGCGCACCAAGTGCATCATCCCCGTGCATATTCAGGGCTTCCCCTGCGATATGGACGCCATTATGGCGCTGGCTGAAAAATATAACCTGATGATATTGGAGGACGCCTGCCAGGCGGACGGCGGCAGCTATCACGGACGGCGGCTCGGGAGCATCGGCAAAGCCGGGGCGCTGAGCTTTAACCAGTTCAAGATCGTGACCGCCGGGGAGGGCGGCGCGCTGCTGACCGACGACGATACGCTGTACCAGCGCGCGCTGATCTACCACGACGCCAGCGCCATCGCCTTTTTCGGCGACCAGCTGAAGGACGTGACGGAGCCGCAGTTCTGCGGGTCCGAGCTGCGCACCAACGAGGTGAGCGCGGCGATCCTGCATCAGCAGCTCATCAAGCTGGACGGCATTTTAACCGACCTGCGCAAGAATAAAAAGAAACTGACGCAGCTGATCGCGCCGTACTGCAAAATCGGCGCCTCCAACGATATCGAGGGCGACTGCGGCGTAACGCTGCCCGTGGTATTTGAGGACGAGGCGGCGGCGCGGGCCTTCTGCGAAAGAGCGGCGTGCGGGACGTATCTGCCCATCGATACGGGCAAGCACATTTACAACCACTGGACGGCGATATTGGACGCGCGCGGCGCGTTCCACCCGGCCATGGACCCGTTCAGATTCAAAGAGAACGCAGGGCACATCCCGGATTACAAAAACGAGGTCTATCCCAACACCCTGCGGCTGCTGGCCTGCACCGCGTTTGTACCGATCAATCCGGATTGGACGGAAGAAGAAATTGCGGGGATCGCGGAGAGGATCGAAAAAGCGGTGAGGGATGTACGGTAAATTGGAATTTTTCGCTTTATTGAATTAATGATTAACGATTAATGATTAACGATTGAGGAAGGGGCGCGGGTGTCCGGTGGACACCTCTGCCGAAGGCAGAAGCGCTGACCGAGTTGCGGGTCGCCGGTGGCGACCTCTGTGGCATAAGCCACAGAAGCAACGACCGAACCGGGAGGTGAGAACGGCAGGCGAGACCCGCCCTTACCTGATTGTAACAGCTGAAACCGACGGTATCGTCTTATTAATGCGGCTTTAGCCGCCACCTTAATCATTAATTATTAATCATTAATCGTTAATCAAAGAACGCGATAAGCAAAATTTTATTCTCAAAACTCAAAAAGACAGGTTCCCCTGTCTTTTTTTCGTTACAGCAAAAAGATATTGTGCGCGGCGCACTGCTCGCGCATGTTTTCGGGCCAAACGGACACCTGCACCTCGCCGATGTGGGCCTTCTGCAGCAGCAGCATGCACAGGCGGGACTGCCCGATGCCGCCGCCCACCGTGAGCGGGAACGTGCCGGTGAGCACGCCCTGATGGTAGGGGAAGCTCTCACGGGCGAGAGCGTCCGATTTGATGAGCTGTTCGTGCAGGCTCGTTTCGTCCACGCGGATGCCCATGCTGGAGAGCTCGAAGGCGCAGCCGAGCACGTCGTTCCAGATCAGGATATCGCCGTTTAACTGCCAGTCGTCGTAGTCCGGGGCGCGGCCGTCGTGCCGGAAGCCGCTTTTCAGCGTGCCGCCGATCTGCGTCAGGAACACGGTCTTATGCTTCCTTACGATGGCGTTCTCGCGCTCCTTGGGCGTGTAATCCGGGTACAGGTCCTCCAGTTCCTGCGTGGAGATGCAGAATACCTCGCGGGAGATCTCCGTGCCCAGCGCCGGGTAGGCGGCCCGCAATACCTCGTTGGTATCCGCCAGCACGTTGACGATGCTTTTTACCACGCTCAGCAGGTATTCCGGGGTGCGCTGTTCGCGGGTGATCACCTTTTCCCAGTCCCACTGGTCCACGAACAGGGAATGCAGGTTATCGCAGTCGTCGTCGCGCCGGATGGCGTTCATATCCGTATAGATGCCCTCGCCGGGCTCGTAGCCGTAGCGGTATAAAGCGGCGCGCTTCCACTTGGCAAGGCTCTGCACCACCTCGGCAACGCCCTCCACTTCCTTCATGGTGAAGTGCACCTTGCGCTCCACGCCGTTCAGGTCGTCGTTGATGCCGGAATCACGGGTGACGATGACCGGCGCGGTAACGCGGTCCAGATTGAGCGCCTCGGCCAGCTTGACCTGAAACGTATCCTTGGTGAGCTTGATGGCCTTCTGCGTTTCCCGCAGAGAAAGCGCGCTTGTATAGTTTTCGGGGAAAACAAGTTTGGAACTCATGGTTTGCCTCCTGAAAAGTGTATGTTTGGGGTGAACTGCAGGGGCACTGTAGTTCGTAAGGTACTTTGATTAACGATTTATGATTAATGATTAATGATTAAGGTGGCGGCTGAAGCCGCATCTTAACTCCGAAACCTGCGGTCATGCCTTTTAAAATCGGGTAAGGGCGGGTCTCGCCTGCCGTTCTCACCTCCCGGTTCGGTCGTTGCTTCTGTGGCTTATGCCACAGAGGTCGCCACCGGCGACCCGCAACTCGGTCG
>JAEEGL015592998.1_pt1 | contig 31693 bp, 21 predicted proteins | sample 9134231 | NCBI WGS metagenome assembly JAEEGL01 (sample SAMN16246548, study PRJNA631951) | gut metagenome | biome: gut microbiome; feature: rumen; material: fiber-attached | host: Bos | place: Iran: Karaj | collected 2018-10 | reverse complement strand
AGATATTTTATCATAATAAAAGTGTTGATTGACTTTTTGCATATGGTTTTCTATAATATCTAGGCATGTTAAGTGAGACACTAGCTCAGTCGGCAGAGCACCTGCCTTTTAAGCAGGGTGTCCGGAGTTCGAATCTCCGGTGTCTCACCAGGAACCAAGGTGATGCCTTGGTTCTTTTTTTATCTGAAAATATAGAACAAAGTAAGAGACAGTCGCGCAGAGAATGAAAAAAGTTCAAATTTGAATGATATAATTAATCGGTTTGATAAGCGGAAGGCGGGAACAACTAATTGAAGAAGACTAGGATTAACAATCTGCTATCGTACATGATCATTCCGCTGGCTGCGGTCTGGTCAGAGATTGCTATACATTTCAGGATGCAGACCGAACCTCAGTTCTGTCCGCTTTACATAGTGTTTGCATTATCTGCAGGGTTCTTTTTCAGCCTCATCCATGCTGTACTGAACGGAAAGGCGGAAAAGACAGTCAGGATCATCACGTTATTTCTCATCTGGCTCATCTTTGCTGCTGAAAGCGTGGGATATTTGATCCTTCAGGAGTACTATCCCGCATCCAGTCTCGGAACTGCTGCAGAGAACAGACTTTACGATTATCTGGATATAATAGTCTCTACTGTGAAACAGGAGATAGTGTACCTCCTCATTCTGGTTATTCCTATTATTATAGGTTGTGTGTTGCCGGCGAGAGACCTGATTTCACCAAAAAGCAAAAAATCAGGCAAAAAGAGAAACTCCGTTGATGGATTGAAGATAGGAAAGAGGATCGTTGCTCTCATCTGCGCATTGCTTTTTATGTTCGGATTCCATTATCTCGGTAAATGGATGCTAAATCTTGACTGGGGCGGAGGGGATCTTACTCCGGAGAAGCTTTACTATATGGATGAGAACCTCGAACTGCAGGAGGAAAGACTCGGGCTTCTTACCATGCTGAGGCTCGATATTATACACACGCTCTTTCCGGATACTGTAGCTGTACCGGATATTTCTCAGATACCTGAAGAAGCTGAACCGGAACCGGCTGAACCCATTCCTGATCCGGTAGACCGTTCGCCTCATGTCATGGACGTCGATCTGGATTCGCTGTCTGAGAGTTCAAACAGCAAAGTTGCCTGGCTGGCTTCTTACATGAACACAGTAAAGCCGACTAAGAAGAATGATTATACAGGCATGTTCAATGGGTACAATGTAGTATTTCTGAGCCTGGAAGCTTTCTCGGGAGCTGCCATCAGCGAGGAACTGACACCCACATTGTATAAGCTGTCAAACGAGTGTTTTGTCTTCAATAACTTCTATACACCGCTCTACTACGGCAGCACCAATGCAGGTGAATGCCAGAATCTGCTGGGTCTGTATCCGAAGCAGGGAAGTCCCATGAGCCTTCAGGAGAGCGGACGACTTGGTACAAACTGTTATTTCTCTTTGGGACCTCAGCTGTCAAAGCTCGGTTATCACAACATCGGCTTTCACAACGGGTGGGAGATGTATGACCGGGCTGAAACTATGTGGAACCTAGGGTATAGTGACTGGTATTATCTGGCGAATGGTCTGAAAGCGGAAAAAACCGCTTCCGGAAATTATAAATGGCCGCAGCGCGATACTTTTATGATTGAGAATACGCTTGATATGTATGTCAATGACAGCGTACCATTCAATGTGTATTATATGACGATATCCGGTCATACACCGTATTCATGGAGCTGGGTCGCTCTTCAGTATAAAGATGAACTTGCTGATTACAACTGGTCTTCGACTACCAAGGCATATGTGGCTACTGTGATGGAAGTTGACAGGGCACTTGCAGCATTGCTGAAAGGACTGGAAGAAGCCGGACAGCTGGACAGAACACTGATCGTCGCTGTTGCTGACCATATCCCTTACACAGGGGTTGAGATACTTGGGGAGTTGACGGGAAATCATTATGGTACTTCTGACATGGCCAGAAACTGCAATGAGCGATATTTGGATACAGAAGTCTACCGCAATACACTTATAATGTGGACAGGCTCTATGAAAGAGAAAGTCGAAATTAATAAAGTGTGTACCCAGGTAGACATACTGCCTACAGTACTGAATCTGCTTGGACTGGAATATGATTCCAGGATGCTTCCCGGTACCGATATGCTGAGCAGTGATCCCGGGCTGGTCATCTTCTATTCAAAGAGCTGGAGAAGTGACAACGGACTCTACAATTCGTTTACTCAGGAGTTTACCCAAAGAGAAGGTTTGCACATGTCTGATGAAGCTATTCAGGCATATGTAGATAAAATGAATAAGATCGTTGAATGCAAGAGAGACATGACTCAATTGATCCTTCAGACGGATTTTTATGATCTTGTATTCTCCGGATAGAACTAACTGAACATCAAAAAAACTCTACCGCAACAGGTGTTACGGTAGAGTTTCTTTTTTAAAGAATTATTCTTAGAAAACGCCCTGCTCCATCATGGCAGTAGCGACCTTCTTGAAGCCTGCAATATTGGCGCCGGCAATAAGGTCATAACCGAGACCGTATTCTTCAGCAGCTTCTGCAGAAGCATTGTGAATGTTTATCATCATTCGTTTCAGGTGCTCATCCACTTCTTCAGCTGTCCATACCAGACGCTCGGAGTTCTGGGCCATCTCAAGCGCTGAAACGCCTACGCCGCCTGCATTGACGGCCTTGGAAGGAGCAACGATAATATCATGCTCTCTCAGATAAGCCTGAGCGTCAGCCTTTGTAGGCATGTTGGAGACTTCAAAGTAATACTTGACTCCGGAGTCTACTATCTTTTTAGCGTCTTCCAGTTCGACTTCGTTCTGGGTAGCAGCCGGCATGAAGATATCAACATCCTTGACTCCCCAGATCTTTTCTCCGGGATAGAACTCGCAGCCGAATCTGTCTGCATAAGCCTTGACTCCGGTATGTTTCTCTCTCATCTCCAGGAGGTAATTGATCTTTTCTTCTGTACTGATCCCGTCTGGATCATGTACGTAGCCTTCTCTCCCGGAGATATAGCAGCAGATTGCTCCGAGTTCAGTAGCTTTCTTGATGATTCCCCAGGAAACATTGCCGTATCCTGAAACGCCGATGCGTTTTCCTTCAATGGTGTCACCTTCGTGTTTAAGAGCTTCGCAGAGATAATAGATCGCGCCGTAACCGGTCGCTTCGGGACGAATAAGGGAACCGCCGTATGTAAGGCCCTTGCCTGTGAATACACCGTTCTCCCATACTCCTTTGAGCCTTCTGTACTGACCGTACATATATCCGATCTCGCGGCCTCCGACACCCATGTCTCCGGCAGGTACATCGATATCAGGTCCTATATATCTGTACAGTGCAGAAACGAAGCTCTGGCAGAAGCGCATTATCTCAGCGTCCGATTTTCCTGCGGGATCAAAGTCAGAACCGCCTTTTGCCCCCCCTATGGGAAGACCGGTGAGGCTGTTCTTGAAGATCTGTTCAAATCCGAGGAACTTGATTATGCTCTCATTTACATTTGACTGGAATCTGATACCGCCCTTGTATGGCCCGATAGCACCGTTGAACTGGCAGCGCCACCCGCGGTTGGTGTGGTATTTGCCGTTGTCATCCATCCAGACGACACGGAATGTGAACATTCTCTCGGGCTCAACGATGCGGTTGAGCAGATCGGCGGCCTCATACTCAGGATGGGCATCGATTACGGGAGAGATTGATGCAAGCACTTCCTCAACAGCCTGAATGAATTCCGGCTGCGTAGAGTTCTTTTTGCGCACTCCTTCAAGCACGCTCTCGATATAAGCGTTCATAATGATATTCTCCTAAAATAGAATGAAAATATTCACAGATAGAATTATATCCGTGGTATGAGCACGCGTAAACTGAGTACAAAAAACTTTGGGGGATTGCATATCTGAAAGGGCTCTTCAGTGATTTAATTCGGTAAACTTGCGAAACGTAGATAGACATAAGAAAAGACACAGGCATCATTACCTGTGTCTTTGCGGTTTGTTTACAGTGTTGTCAGAGTGAGAGACTGATATCTCTTGCATCGGCTTTAGCCGTAGCACTGAGTTCCTGTCTGAGCTCGTCGTCAGTGATGAGACCGTCACGCTTGACAGCCATGGTCATTGCTTCCATCTCTACAGTAAGATCCAGTTTCTCGTCTTCAAAGAGCTTCTGATAGAACTTGTCCAGAGCTTTATCTACATCTTTAAGATAGTTTATTACTCTGGCACTCATGTTGCCTGAATCAGTTCCGCTCTTCTCTACTTTCTCATATTTCTCCAGGACCAGATTGATCGTGGGGAGATAGTATGTCAGGAACTGACGGGCAGCAGTTATGCTCTTGGGTTGTTCGATTAGTGCTTTGAAAATCTTGTCACAGGTCCTGCAGATGGAATACCCGTAATCCCTGATCTCAGTATTCTTGATCCTTCCAAGGATGCTGCGTATGGAGATGACTCTGGCTTTTCCGTTTGTGATAAGCGTTGCCTGATCTGCAGAGAGACTTTCGGTCGAAATCTTATCTCCGGACCTCTCGCCTCCGTTGAGAGAATAAACTACCAGGGCGACGACTAAAGCGATAACGGCGAGGCCGATCAGTCCTCCGCCCAGAAGGAGGAGCCTTCCGAGCTGGGGCAGTACCCACAGGCAGAGCCCGCATGCCAGCATGAACATCAGGCACCCTGACATTCCGTATTTAGGACGTCTGTTCAATTGATTTCCTCCAAATACTTATTGTTGCACTATGCCGGAAGATTATCCTCTAATCTCGAGCAGTTTCTGCTTGAGTTCAGTCTCGATCTTTCCGAGGGTGTTCTCCGCTTCAAGACGTTTCTGGCGTCCTTCCTCCTGGATCCTGATGACTTCATCCAGAGTCTCTATGAGTCTGCGGTTGGCTTCTTCTACAGTTTCGATATCCACGATTCCGCGCTCGCTCTCTTTGGCGATTGCCACAGTGCCCATCTGGAGGGTCTCAGCATTCTGCTTGAGGAGCTCATTGGTCAGATCACTGACTTCCTTCTGAGCTTCCATTGCTTCCTTGGAGTGGGCGAGGCCCATAGCGAGGACCATCTGGTTCTTCCAAAGCGGAATGGTGTTGTTGATAGTCGTCTGGATCTTCTCGACCATGAGGGTATCGCCATTCTGGATGAGACGGATCTCAGGGGCCATCTGGATGCTTATCTCTCTGGTCAGCTGCAGGTCATAGAGTTTCTTCTCAAATCTGTCGCAGAGGTTAGCAAAGTCGTTAGCAGCCTGTGCATCTTCCGCCAGTCCGGAAGCCTCGGCTTTTTCCTTGAGCGCCTTCAGAGTCGTGCTGCGCTCTTCTTCGAGACGTTTCTTGCCGGCGATGATATACATGGACAGTTCCTTGAAATAGGAGAGGTTCAGATCATACATCTGATCGAACATTACGATGTCCTTGAAAAGTGTGTTCTGATGATCTTTCAGGGCTTCGGCTATCTTCTCAACGCTGGAAGACGCAGAGTCATACTTTGTCTGAAGTTTTGCTATAGTGGCTTTCGGTTTCTTGAAAAGACCGAGGAAACCTTTGTTATCCTCTTCTTTTATGGAGAAACCCTTGAGCTCGACTACCAGATCGGAGATCTTATCGCCGATCTCGCCGAGGTCCTTGGTACGAACGCTCTGAAGTGTTGTGTCGGAGAACGACGCGATCTTTTCCTGAGCGGCTGCACCGTACTGCAGGATGACATTGGTGTCGCGGAGATTTATCTTCTGGCTGAAGCTGTCGACTTCTGCTTTTTCTTCCGCTGTAAGATTGTCTTCGCTCAGATAATCGGAGCTAACGGAGGTCTCCTCCGGAGCGGCTACGATAGGAGTGAGCGTTGCTTCCTCGAATGTCGTAGGATTCAGTGTGGGGGTCGGCAGTTCGAGAGAAATTCCATTGTTCTCGGGCATTTTATTACCTCCGGTAAACGTTATTATATTTCAGATGCTTATATGTATCCGTATGATTGGATTATATCATATGCCCCTGAATAATACACAAGATAAACCGCAAAATACACACTGCTCACAGTGCAGTGTAAGCAAAATAGAATCAGGTGAACGATCAAAAGAAAAGCGGCATCGGAAAGATGCCGCTTTAGAGGGGATGATTCTTTTAGTTGAGTGATCAGAGTGAACGTGAGTCGATCTCCTCACGGATCCTTGATATGAACTCTTCTGCGGACATCGTTCCTTCGTCACCGTTTTTGCGGCTTCTAAGGGATATTGTGCCAGCCTCTGCCTCTTTGTCACCGACTACAAGCATGTAAGGGATCTTCTGCAGCTGAGCTTCACGGATCTTGTATCCCATCTTTTCGTTCCTCATGTCAGCTTGCGCTCTGATGCCTGCTGCTTCCAGCTTGGCGAGAAGCTGTTTGGCATATTCCGCGTGCTTTTCAGAGATCGGGATCACCATGGCCTGTACAGGAGCCAGCCATGTCGGGAATGCTCCTGCAAAGTGCTCTGTGATGATACCGATGAAACGTTCGATCGAACCGAATACGACACGGTGGATCATGACAGGAGTATGCTTCTCTCCGTCATCACCGACATACTCGAGGTTGAATCTTCCGGGCAGCTGATAGTCAAGCTGGATCGTGCCGCACTGCCATGTACGGTTCAGGCAGTCGCTGATATGGAAGTCAAGCTTAGGACCATAGAAGGCTCCGTCACCAGGATTGATCTTGTATTCTTTACCAATGCTCGTGATAGCATCGGCAAGAGCGGCTGTCGCGATGTCCCAGTCTTCAACAGAACCGATATGATCCTCAGGCATCGTGGACAGCTCGATGTGATACTGGAGGCCGAAGAGTGAATAGACTTCATCAAACAGCCTCGCTATCCTGACGACCTCATCCTTGATTTGGTCCTTGGCCAGCAGTATGTGAGCGTCATCCTGAGTAAAGCAGCGGACACGGAACATGCCGTGCAGCGCTCCGGAAAGCTCATGACGGTGTACAAGTCCCAGTTCACCGTAGCGAAGAGGAAGGTCACGGTAGGAATGAGGAGACAGATCATATACCAGGATACTGCCGGGGCAGTTCATGGGCTTGATGGCGAAATCCTCATCATCTATCACAGTGGTGTACATATTGTCTTTGTAATGGTCCCAGTGCCCTGAGGTCTCCCAGAGGGTACGCTTCATGATCTGGGGCGTTGAGATCTCAACATAATCCCATTTCTTGTGAACGCCTCTCCAGTAGTCGATCAGGGTGTTCCGCAGTACCATACCGTTGGGAAGATAGAAGGGGAATCCGGGAGCTTCATCACGGAAAGCGAACAGGCCGAGATCTCTTCCGAGTTTTCTGTGATCTCTCTTGCGCGCTTCTTCAAGCATCGTAAGATAGTCGTTGAGCTGTGAGGCCTTCGGGAATGAGATACCGTATACTCTCTGCAGCATCTTGTTATTGGCGTCAGCTCTCCAGTATGCTCCAGTGACATTAAGAAGCTTTACTGCTCCGATCCTGCCTGTGCTCATTAAATGAGGACCGGCGCAAAGATCCGTAAAGTCGCCCTGGCTGTAGAATGAGATATCCTCATCATCCGGAAGCTCTGATATCAGTTCTTCTTTGTAAGGGTTCCCGGCCATCTTTGCCAGAGCATCCTGCCTGCTGAGAACGAAACGCTCGATGGGATAGTCTTCCTTTATGATCTTACGCATCTCGTCTTCTATTTTGGTAAGAACTTCCGGAGTGAAAGTGACATCGCAGTCTATGTCATAATAGAAACCGTTTTCGATAGCGGGTCCGATCGTAAACAAAGTCTGAGGATAGAGACGCTGGATAGCCTGAGCCATCACATGGGAAGTGGAGTGCCAGTAGGCATGTTTTCCGTCAGGGTCATCAAATGTGAGCACAGACAGTTCGCAGTCTTCGGTGATGGGAAGACGCAGATCCATGACTTCTCCGTTTACGGAGACAGCACAGGCTGCTTTCGCGAGCCCGGCTCCGATGCTCTGAGCCACCTCATAACCGGTGACACCGCTGGGGTACTCCCTGATGTCTCCTCTGAGATTGATCTTGATGTTTGCCATATATTGTTTCCTCCGAAATAAAGATTCAAAATAAAAAAGCCCACCCCTGTACGGGATGGGCTGATACCCACGGTTCCACCCGAATTGCGCATATTATGCGCCACTCATTGCAGCTGTATCGGGCTGAGCCCGTCTTCCGTTCGCGGAAGATCCTCGGCGGTGGTGTCAGTTTCGGGGCTCCTGCGCCTTCCCAGCTTATGCGGCGCTCTCTGTGAGGAACTGTCCGGACTGCTCGTCCGCTTCAACGGATGTATTTACATAACTATGATGAAAATATCACAGCGCACTGTCTGTGTCAAGAAGATGCAGAGGTGCTGAGTTGACTTTGTAACCAATTTATTATTTAATATAACTGGTGTTTTTTTGTTAGATACGGCTGAACACATTTATAGCCGAATCTGGCGACAATATATATTCTTTTTACATAGAAAAACTGAAAGGTGAATTGAAACAATGGTACCTATTTCCGTAGCCGTTGTTTCAGCAATCATAACGGCCATCATTATTGGGACCGTTTGCTTTTTCGTTGGTATTTCACACAGACGTAGAGTAGCTGAAGCTAAGATCGGCTCCGCAGAATTGGAGGCGACCCGTCTTGTTAATGATGCGATAAGTTCTGCTGAACAACGTAGAAAAGAAGTAATCCTCGAAGCCAGAGATGAGATATACAAGCTCAGATCTGAATCAGAAGCTGAGCTCCGTGAACGCAGGAGCGAGGTTCAAAGACAGGAAAGGCGTCTCACTCAGAGAGAAGAGACACTCGATAAAAAACAGGAACAGAACGAGCTGGAAACAGCAAGGCTTCAGAAGAGAAGCGAGCAGCTTGAACAGAAGATCCGTGAAGCAGATGAGCTCAGGGATAAACAGGCTGAGACACTGGAGAAGATCTCCGGACTTACGGCGGATCAGGCAAGGGAAGTTCTCCTCAGCAAAGTGGATGAATCCCTGGATCACGAGAAAGCAGTCAAGATCAACGCATATAAGCAGGATCTTGCTGATGAATGCGACAATATAGCAAAGAATATCCTCAGTGTAGCTATAGCCAGATGTGCTGCGGACCATTCTTCCGAAACAACAGTTTCAGTAGTGTCACTGCCCAATGATGAGATGAAGGGCAGGATCATCGGAAGAGAAGGAAGAAACATCAGGGCTATCGAGAACGCTACTGGTGCTGACCTGATCATCGATGATACACCGGAAGCGATAGCTATTTCCTGTTTCGACCCAGTCCGCAGAGAGATCGCCAGGATCACTCTTGAGAAACTCATCCAGGACGGCCGTATCCATCCCGCACGCATAGAGGATTGTCTTGACAAAGCCAAAAAAGAAGTCGAGGCAAAGATCAGGAAAGAGGGCGAGAGAGTCGTAATGGAAGTCGGAGTCCATGGACTCAATCCCGATCTGATCAAGATTCTCGGAAGGCTCTATTACAGGACCAGTTATGGGCAGAACTGTCTGAACCATTCTGAAGAAGTTGCACTTCTGTCCGGACTTATTGCTTCAGAACTCGGTCTGGATACAACACAGGCTAAGAGAGCCGGTCTTCTCCACGATATAGGCAAAGCCCTTGACCACGAGTACGAGGGAACACACATTCAGCTCGGCGTCGAGATCGCTAAGAGATACAAAGAATCGCCAGAGATTATTCATGCAATAGAAGCCCATCATAACGATGTTGAACCAGAGTCTCCTCTGGCATATGTCATAATGGCAGCTGACGCGATCTCAGCATCACGTCCTGGAGCCAGAAGTGAGAATCTTGAGAACTACATCAAGAGGCTTGAGAAGCTGGAAGAGATCGCCAACAACTACGAGGGAGTCGACAGTTCCTACGCTATTCAGGCTGGCAGAGAGATCAGGATTTTTGTCAAACCGGAACAGGTGTCAGATGACAAACTCACTGTTGTGGCTCATGATATTGTTGAGCGCATCGAAGATGAGATCAGCTACCCCGGACAGGTCAAGGTCAATGTCATACGTGAGAGCCGGGCAGTAGATTACGCAAAATAAATCATCAGGAATACAGCACGCCGCTTTCTTCACGGAGAGCGGCGCAGTTTTTAGGAAACGGAACAGATATTTGGCAGTCAATACAGAGAAAACAGCATTTCTGGACAGGAGCGTCAGCACATTAAAAGGTGTAGGCGTCAGACGCAGTTCGCTCTATTCCAGAATGGGTATAAAAACGATCGGTGATCTTCTCAGACATTACCCCAGAGGATACACCGACTATTCCTTATGCGATGATATTCAGACTGCCGATGACGGTCAGTATGTAGCAATAAAAGCATCAGTCGAATCGAAAACTTCTCCTGTCCGCATAAAAGGCGGAAGGACGATGCAGAGAGTCCATGCTACTGCAGAAGACGGCACACCGCTGGAGTTCACATATTTCAACAATCCTTATGCTACTGCTAAGCTGGAGCCCGGAAGTGAGCATGTTTTTTACGGCAGGATCAGCAAGGATCTTCTTTCTGCAAGAATGATCAATCCTGTCATCGTTCAGGAGAGTGAGAAAGAGACACTGACTCCGCAGTACAGTCTCACAGAAGGCCTTTCATCAAGAATGGTCGCAACAAATGTGAGGCAGATCCTGGATGATACGGAGTATACGGCGCAAGAGATACTCCCTGAAGATATAGTAGATGGATATGCGCTGATGCCGGCTGAGGAAGCTTTCCGGAAGGTCCACTTCCCGAATAATATGAAGGAAGCGGAAGAAGCCAGAAGAAGACTCGTTTTTGAGGAACTGCTGATAATGTCCCTTGGAATAAAACTCAGGAAGACAGTAAGCAGTTCCGGGAAGGAACCGTATGAGTTTACTGATCCTTCAGGATTTTGCAATATGCTTCCTTTTGAACTGACATCGGCACAGAAAAAGTGTATTGAGGAAATAGCTGCCGACTTCAGAAGCGGACATGCGATGAGCAGGCTTCTTCAGGGCGATGTGGGAAGCGGGAAAACGGCGGTTGCTGCTGCTGCTGTCTATCTGGCATGGAAAAACGGACATCAGAGCGCTGTTATGGTTCCGACTGAAGTGCTTGCCGAACAGCACGCCGAGACTTTCAGCAGGTTTCTCGAGCCTCTTGGGATGACTGTAGGACTATTGACCGGATCTGTAAAAGGAAAACCGAGGAAAACGATACTCTCCCAGATAGAATCAGGCGGTGCTGATCTGGTAATCGGTACTCATGCAGTTATTTCCGAAGGTGTATCATTTAAAGATCTGGATCTTGTAATCACAGACGAGCAGCACAGGTTCGGAGTTGCTCAGCGAGCCGCACTTGGTGAAAAAGGCGGTCAGGTACATACTCTGGTGATGTCTGCTACACCGATACCGAGGACTCTCTCGCTTATCATTTACGGAGATCTTGACATTTCTGTGCTTGATGAGCTTCCGAAAGGCAGAAAACATATCAGGACAGTACTTGTAGATGAATCGTATCGCGAACGGTATCTGGGATTCGTCAGAAAAACGGTTGAAGAAGGACATCAGGTATATATAGTCTGTCCGCTCATTGAGGACAGCGAAGCGCTTCCGGATACACTGTCTGCAATGGAGTATTATGAGGAACTCAGAACCAGATGGCTGGCAGGGATTGAAGTCGGGCTGCTACACGGAAGAATGACATCTGCTGAAAAAGGCGAGCTCATGGAAAGATTCCGTTCCGGAGACGTCAGTGTGCTGGTCTCCACGACAGTAATAGAAGTCGGTGTAGACTGCCCGAATGCTACGCTTATGATAATTGAAAATGCGGAGAGATTCGGACTCTCGACTCTGCACCAGCTCAGAGGCCGTATCGGCAGAGGCGAAGCACAGAGCTGGTGTGTTCTTGTCTCATCTTCCGGTACTGCCAACGCTCAGAAGAGACTGGAACTGCTGACGCAGACTGACGACGGCTTCAAGATAGCCATGGAAGACTTGAAAATGAGAGGACCGGGAGACTTTCTTGGCAGCCGTCAGCACGGACTTCCGGATCTCAGTGTCGCTGATATTGCTGACGATGAGAAGACACTGTATACTGCAAATGACGCAGCACAGAAGATACTGGATGAGGATCCCGGACTAAAGAATAATCCGGAGCTGATGGCGTCAGTAAGAAAACTATTTAACAGATCAGGGCAGGTACTCAATTGAAGAAAAGGATCATAGCAGCGGCTGCTGCTCTAATACTGATCGCCGGAATGATGTTTCCGGCTTTTGCGTCACCGACTCAGATCGAACTTGGAGTTGAGGTCACGGCGACTGCAGCTTACATTGTCAATGAGGATACCGGAAGAGTCATTTACGAAAAGAATGCTGACAAAAGGATCGCACCTGCATCGACGACAAAGATCATGTCAGCAGCTCTGGCTATGACCATGTGCGATGATATTGAAAACACTATGGTGACTACGCCTTACGACCTCTGGGTTGAATTTGACGGGATAGATATCTCAAGCGCAGGCATACATGGCGGAGAGACTATGTCTATGAGCGATCTTATTCACTGTATGCTTCTGGCTTCTGCAAATGAAGCCGCGTCTGCTGTAGCCGGTTACTTCGGAAGAGAGTCGTTTATAGCTGCAATGAATCAGAAAGCTAAGGAGCTGGGATGCACTGGAACGCACTTTACTAATCCTCACGGACTTGACGATAGCGAACACTATTCTACTGCCAGGGATCTTTACAAGATAACGCAGTGGGCGATGTCTGTACCCGGATTCAGCGATATCGTATCACTGAGTTCGTATACGCTTCATGAGACCAATGTCCATGATGAAAGAGATATCTATACGACTATCCAGCTGCAGTCAACATATTCGGGCTATTATACAAGATATATAAAAGGAATCAAGACAGGCACTACGGATGACGGCGGAAGATGCCTGATAACCCGGGGCGAGAGTGGAGGGATGACTTTCACTGCCGTGCTGATGGGCTGCCCGATGGAGATCGACACAAGAGTATGGGAAGAAGGACAGTCTGCCTTCACAAACGCAAGACTCGTGCTGGACTGGTGTTTTGACAATACAGCTATTACCGAGATCGTCAGAAAAGGAACTCCTGTCACAGAGACTTCTCTGAAGTATGCAAAACATAAGGATTACCTGATGCTTTATTCTTCCATTCCTGTATCCACTATTCTTCAGACACATACGGGAGAGGATCCGGAGATAATCTATGAGACAGAGATCCCCGAATCAGTGGAAGCTCCTGTCAGCAGCGGACAGGTCATCGGAAAAGCCAAGGTATTCTCAGACGGAATGTACATCGGCGATATCGAGCTTGTCGCAATGGAGGATATAGAGAAGAGCTACTTCATCTATTACATGGACGTTATCAACAGGATATTGACCTCAAGGCCGGCGATAGTCGTCTATGCAGTTTTCCTCGTGCTTGCATCCGTCTACAGCTACTACATGCTCGTGATAGTCAAACGCAAGGAGAACGAGATCAGAAAGAGAGCAGAACAGCGCATCCAGCGCGAAAGACAACATGAACAGCGGAGAGACAGAAACAGACCCAGGATGTGACCTGAACAGGAGTCGGAATGAAGATCGCATTGATAGTCGGATCCATAGCGATAGTACTGCTTGTGCTGCTGACAGCATTCTGTCAGGGAAGACTTTCCATGAGAGAAGAAGGAGAAATCAGATATTCTGATACCGTCCTGCCTGAAGGCGTAGAGTACCCTGGCAGGCTATGTGGTGTAAAGTTTGATTACAGTGCCGGGTCGATGGAGCGGCATACTGAGTTTTATATTGAGGTGACTCCGGATGAGATCATAAGCTGCAGTTACTGGCTTCCTTTCAGGAATAGTATCACTGTCAGAGAGCATGCAAATATCAGCGCGAGAAGATGGGAACAGCTTGAAAGGATAATTCTTATCCTTTTTCCTGAGATGGAACCGTATGTGGAAGAACAGCTTCCTGCAGAAGATAGCTCCGAAAGGAAGTTTTTACTGGACGGAGGATTTAAGAAGAATCTCTTCCTGACATGGATGACTGAAGAGGGAAAAGCTGAGGTGAGATATATAGCACCTTCTGACAGGAAGTTCACGACACTTTTTCTCTTACTGCAGGAGATAGCTCATCCTATCGGCAGGAAGATCCCATGGTATGAATGATCCGTTGTATAAAGCTTAGATGTAAACCCTGCTATATCAACAAAAAACGGCTGCGCTTATCACAGAAGATGAAGCGAAGCCGTTTTTGCTGTTTAAGAAAGGTAAGGGATCAGTCATCAGCGCTTAAGCCGTATGCTGTGCGCTGATCATTGGTAAGATCCCATCCGTTCAGAAGTTCTCTGGCACGTTCGACAAGCATCTTTACAGTGTACCTCGGGAAGCTGCCGAGAGATATCGCGTTTTCAGAGGTGCTTGTGCACAGAAAGAGATCGTTGCTGTTCTGATAGCCGACACAATTGTGAAGATACGCTGTGATTCCCCAGTCTGAAGTACTGATGAGGTTAAGAGTATCATCTATTGATACTAAGAAGAAATCCCTGTTGGAAGGAAATTCGATACTGCTTTCCAATGAGATGTTTTCATACAAAGGACTGTAAAGAGCCATATTGTCCAATATATCACCGGTACGGATATCATAACGTCTGAGTCGGTTGTCACTTCCGACTGTTATAAGGTAGTCACTGTTAGGAGTAAATGAATAATCTTTGATGCGCAGGATGTCTTCTGTAATGGTGAATAGCTCGTTTCCGTCATTATCAGTAACTTTGATCGCACTGTCAGAGATCCTGGCTGCAGCAAAAGACATGTTCCTTGACCAGATCATAGGGAGTTTGCCGTGAATACCGGGACTGAAATTGGAAGAGAGCTCAAGCAGAAGGTCTGTTATGCCGTTCGGCACGTCGAGTCTCGTGCCGATCACGGTATCGATCTTTTTAACCTGCGCAGTTTCAGGAACAACAGCATAGATCATCCCTTCAGGATCAATCACACAGGTTATATCTTTATATGCTCCCGTGAATTTACCGATAAGCGTGCTGTAACGTATCTGTGCTGTTGAATCCATCAGGCACATATAGTATTTCTGTTCCTCAGAGCTTGTGATGTCCTCAGAGTAGACGACACAGTAATTGCCTCTTCCGGCGTATGTGCAGAAGACGCTGTCACGGTAATGCTCCGGGAAAGTATAGCTGACTTTCAGTGTCGATATGTCAATGTCCATGAATCCCCACTTATCGGAGGAATACCATGTGAGCAGCAGCTTTCCGTTATAACAGTCGTCTATGTAGCACAGGTTGATATACTCATCGAACAGTTTCTCGGGAAGTATGATCTCACGCATCGGAGATGACCTGGATCCGTCTCCGAGGAGGATGGAGAATCTGCTGTTCCCTTCATATAGGATCGCAACGATTCCGTCGTTGATATAAGAAGCGGTGCGGTACAGATATTTATCAGAATCAGAAAGGACGTGAGTCTTATACTCTGCCCACAGCGGATCGGTTTTGAGCCTACCGTAGCAGATGATTGCCGAAGAACCTTCCTGCAGTGCCCAGACTCTGGAAGAAGAGATCTCAGCTGAAACAAGATCGTTTACATAAACGCGGGAAGAGAACCAGTGAGAAGAATTCGACGTGTTGATGGTCAACCGCTCTCCGCCTCTGTCGATAGCGATTATTTCATGTGATTCAGATCTTGCATTTACGATGGGTGATTCGGATTCGAACCCGGATATTTTCTCTCCGCTGGCAGGGTCTAGAAGATCGATCTTGTTTGAATATGTACATGCGATCAGCGGGACATTCTCTTCTCCGAGCACGGGAATGAATCTGACTTTATAAGTGCTGTTCACATAGTGTGTATCGTACTTCCAGAGTACTTTACCGCTCACAAGCTCGACTGAACATACAGATAAGGTTTTGTAAGACATGATCGTCGCATCCGTATGTTCTATTGAGAGGTGGTTGTCTGCATCTTCATAGGAGATATAGTAGGTGTTTTCTTCAGCGGGATGATAGATGGAAACGTTTGTTATTCTGTCGGGAAGCTCGTTGAACATACTGACAAGCCCGCCAGTAAATGTATCTATAACTGCAATAGCAGAGTGATAGGAATCATCGTAATATCCCATGCAGCCTATTAGATATTTGCCGTCGGATGAAATGACCGCATCATCTATATAGGTATATGTCTCAGCATCACTGATCGGAAAGGAAGGAAGAGAAAATTGACGGATGAGTGATCCGTCCGTCAAGGACATCAGGTAACAGTCAGAAGAACATGCTATCAGTGCCTCATCAGAAGCGTCAGCTAACACTATGGTGTCCAGATAAGGATGTCCCTGGTCTTGCATGAGGTCATCCATATCAGTATCCCAGACAGGTTCTCCGTTCGAACGGTTAAGACACATAAGATGATTTCCGGACATTATACAGACATTACCGCTGTCAAGAATCCGGAGAGGCTGAGATGAGGGTGAACTTTCGACCTGCTTTTTCCACAGCTGCTTCATGGAAGAAGTATTCCACAGTGAAATTGTATTCTCATGTGTCATGGAACAGAGAAGCATACCGTCTGAATTGAGGATGAAACCGGAGATATCGGCATTATGTGAGAGGACACCGGTAGCTCCTGTAGCTTTATCATCTGACGGAACTGTATAAATGTTCTCTGCATCGGATAGAGCCAGAACTGCCTGCGATACGACAGGTCTGTCCGTTGCTGCAGAAGGAAGAGCTTCCATGGCAAGTTTCACAGCTGAGAATCTGTCCCCGGAATTAAGCAGTCTTCTTGATTCTGCAGCGTAATAGATGGACTGGTTTTTAAGGGACTGGTTATAGTTCGTCCTGATTCTCAAGTTCCTGTTGATAAGCAGTCCGATCTCAAGGGCTGCGAGTAGCACGACTGCGGAAGAGGTTATCATCATTCGCCGGACTCGATAACGCTGATCTCGCCTGTAGAGAGTATCGTATGTGCACCCGATCAGTGCCGAGAGTATTCTCAGGATCTCTGTGGGGAATGCCCGAGTCATTCCCAGTAAGCCATTCCCGGCTATATTTGCAGCAAGAGGCTCAAATGTGCGGACGGTGCCGTCCGGAAGCACTTCTTCAGTAAGTGCTTTTGGGAAAGCCTCAGATGGTTCTCCGGAAGCGAGGACAGCCAGAACATGATCCCTGTCATTCTTTGAAAGAAAATAGGATATCTCTTCGTTGACCCACTTTGACTGAGCAGCATCTGGTGTGCATACGACGATCAGGTACTCAGAATTGTCAAGCGCATCCTGAATGACTTGAGCCAGATCGCTGGACAGTGTGAGTTCGGACTGATCACGGAAGACACGGCCAAGTCTCTTCTGACCTTGTTCCCTCAGATCAGCCGGAATGACGTATCTCTCGATCGTCCGTTGCAGTTTTTTAGCAACGAACATATCGAGACGTTTATGTCTGTAGCTTATAAAAGCTTTATATTTCTTTTTTGATACCTCATCCATCTTTTCAAACTATCCTGTCAGTTTTTCACTGGAATCAAATCTATATTAAATATGAACTCTGGTATTTATTCTTTCTGAGCGGTTATTAGATATCTGTGGATGGTTCCGGATAAACGCCCGTCTCTGTCTATGATATCCTGCAGTTCGAGAAGCCTGTCAAAGCATCTTTCTACAGAAAAACCGGAAAACTCCCATTCTATGATCTTTGCAAACCAGACGAATGCGCCAACATCATAGAACTCAATCGGACGGAAGGCTTCCTCTGCTTTGAGTATCTTGAAGCCTGCTTTCTGAAAGATTTTGCGCTGAGTACTGAGATTAAGCCCGGGAAATGGTACAGGGGCACCGGGAAGGACCATCTCGACCAAATCGCGGTCATTCTCATCACCGACCTGTTCAGTAATGAATATACCGCGCTTCTTGAGAAGACGGAAAGTCTCAGAGGCATCAAAGTCACCATGCCTGTTAAGAATGATATCAAAAGAGTTGTCTTCAAACGGTATGTGAGAAGCGTCAGAACATTCACTGAACCTGATGCCGAGAGGTTCAAGAGTGTTTCTGCATAGTTCTACGTTTGGAGGGAATCCTTCTGTAGCTGTGGTATGTTCGTAAGGGTGTCCGAGACTCAGGAGAAATTCTCCGCCACCGGTGTCATAGTCAAGGAGATCCATATCTTCAGTAAGATACTCTGTGATGACCTGTCTGTAGTCCCAGGGAAGATCATCTTCTTCTGAGTATCTGCCATGAATGTGAGAGAAGTCCCAGCCGTGTATATGAGCGCATTGCTCTTCTTCCAGCCACTTGTTTTTCAGAGCCTGAATATCCATATAAATAACATCTCGCAAGCGTTTTTCTAATGATAGCATGGAGCGAGATAACAGTGGTATCATTTGAGTAAGGAAAGAAACGAAACAGGAGAGATTATCATGGAGAAACTGAGAGAACTGGATGCGCTTCTTGATGAAGTAATAGAAACAGGTCCTGCCGGTGCGGGACTCAGAGTGTTTAAAGGAACCGGGAAAGTATATGAGAGGTTCGTAGGATTTGCAAGTGAGCAGAAAAAGACGCCATTTACCGGAAAGACTATCTGCCAGCTTGCTTCCATGACAAAACCTATAGCCAGTGCTGCATGTATGCAGCTTTTCGAGAAAGGAAAGTTCCTTCTTAATGACCCGGTGAGCAGATTCATCCCTGAATTTGAAAAGCATGAGGTCTTCAAGGTGTCTCCCAGGGGTGATATAACCGCAGAACCTGCGAAGAACGTTGTCACTGTAGGACACACATTCGATATGACTTCCGGAGTCACTGTCAACTGGCATCTGAGAAATCCCAATAGTGAAGGGATATCAGAGCTGTCTGACAAGCTTATGGAGGAAGGAAAGTACACTCTTCAGGAGTTCGCAAAAGCAGCAGCTCAAGTTCCGGGAGCATTTGAAGCAGGGGAACACTACTACTACGGACAGAGCCTGGATATCACTGCAGCTATAGCAGAGATCATATCAGGCATGTCTTTCGGAGAATATCTTAATAAGAACATCTTCGAGCCTCTTGGGATGACTGATACATATTTCCATGTACCGGAAGAGAAGAAGGACAGAGTATCACCGCTTTATTACCTCGGGCCTGACGGAAGAAGAGAAGGAGATTTCCCGGCAATATTCTACAGCCCGACGTATGAATCTGCCTGCGGAGGACTGTTCGGAACAGTGGATGATTACTGCAGATTCGCTCTGGCTATGACTCTTGGTGAATATGAAGGAGTAAGGCTGCTCAGTGACAATACGATCAGGCTTATGGCTATGAACAGACTGTGCCCGCAGGCGCTATCTGAATTCGAGAATGTCTATCATGCCGGATACGGCTATGGACTGGCTGTAAGAACAAGGATGCATCCTGAAGCCGGAAGCAATACCAGTATCGGAGAATTCGGCTGGACGGGAGGCTTTGGTTCATGGGTGCTCATGGACCCGGAAAAGCAGATCACTATAGTCTATGCGCATCAGGCAGCTCCGAACATGGAAGAGTATGTACATCCGAGGATAAGGAACATAGTTTACTCAGCACTTGCGTGAGAAGTTATAAAATAAAAGGAGCCCGCGTACGCGGACTCCTTTTTTAGAAGAAAGGGAATGTATGAAGTAACTTCTTAAATCTGTATGTATTATGCCTGATCTCTGAGCTTGAGAGTGACATCGAATGTCATCAGACGGTTTCCGCGGATGACCTGGACGGTCACTTTGTCTCCTGCTTCATGTGTCTTGAGCAGGTTCGTGAGATCATCGACTTTGGAGATCGCGATGTTATCGACGCTTACGATGCAGTCATAGACTTTCAGTCCGGCTTCGGCTGCTCCGTATCCGTTTTCGACATTAAGGATATAAACGCCGTATCTTGTGAGGTTGTACTGCTTAAGTGTATCTTCGTCATAGATCTCAGCGACCGTGACGCCCATAACAGGAGTGCTGGATACAACGCTTCCGCCGTTATTGAGGATATTTGTGATAACCTCTTTTACAACATTGCTGGGAATAGCGAAGCCGAGTCCCTCAACATCTTCGCCTGCTGATTTGGCATTAACTATGCCTATCAGTTCTCCTCTTGAGTTGAACAGACCGCCGCCGGAGTTACCGTGGTTGACGGCAGCGCTGGTCTGCAGAAGGGTCATTCTCTGTCCTTCGACTGTGATCTCTCTGTCAAGAGCACTTACAATGCCGTCTGTGACTGTACCGCCGAGAGATCCCAGAGGGTTCCCTATGGCGAATACGCTCTCGCCGACTTTGAGCTTGGAAGAATCTGCGAATACTGCGACAGGAAGATCATGAGCATCGATCTTAACTACGGCGACATCGTTGTCGGTATCATACCCGTAGACTTTTGCTGGATAAGAGCTTCCGTCAGGAAGAGTGACTGTGACGCTGGATGCACCCTGAATGACGTGATAGTTAGTTGCGATGTAACCTTCAGAATCGATTATCACACCGCTGCCAGCGCCTGTGGCAATGCTCTGTGAGAAGAAAGTACCGGTCTTAACGATCTCGGTAGTGATCTCAACTACAGATTCTTTTGCCTTAGCAACTATAGTCGTAAAATCAGCACTGTTAGTTACTGCCTCAGAACCTGTAGGCGCATCATCACCTACTGTGGTGATTATCACCTGATTCCTCCCGAAGAACTTGGAGTATGTCCAGGCTCCTCCGAATCCGCTTGCGATTGACAGGATTATGCACAGGGCAACGAGCCAACCGCGGCCGAGCTGTTTGCGCTTTCTGACAGGCTTCGGTTTTTCCTGTGTGAAATCGTGTGAGTATACCGGTGCGTCAGCTGAAACATACGGATTGTTGTAAGTGTAATTGCTGTAAGCAGAGTTTACTTGAGATGCGGAATCGAATGTCCTTCCCGCGTCGGGTTTGACGTAATGATATTCAGAAGAGCCTGTGTTAGAAGCTCCGTAATTGTCAGAGGTCTGCGGCGCAGGATTCTGATCATAGCTGCCGGAAGTATTTGTATTGCTGTCTGTGGTCTCCCGGTAAAGACCGTTGTTTTCGTTGTCTATCATGTTCAGTCTCCTTTTTCTTGTTTACGAAAATGATTATAGAAGTCCAATGTGAAAACTAGTTGAACATCGTATGTTGTTTTGATGCACTTTTTTGATGCACAGGGATTCAAGAACAGAAGCATACAATGTAGAATTATAGAAACAGATTAGATTCCTTCGGAAGGAAGGGGAGGTGTCATTAAATGTTATATGTTCTGATCGCTCTGTTGATTTTTCTCGCGGTGATCCTGATCCGTGCTGCGATGTTCAAACCGGTGGAAGATGTGAGAGCTGTTCCGGACCCGATCGAGTTCGATGAGCAGAGAGCTATCGACCATCTCAGAAGTCTCGTTATGTGCAAAACTGTCAGCTATGAGGATCATTCTCTTGAGGATGAATCTGAGTTCGATAAACTCAGAGCTCTTCTTCCGGAGTTCTATCCCAACGTATTTCGTGTCTGTGAATTCGAGAGAGTAGGACGCACAGGACTGCTGTTCAGATGGAGAGGAAAGAGTGATGCCGCTCCTTCAGTAATGATGGCGCATTACGATGTGGTGCCTGTGGATGAGAGAGGCTGGGTCAAACCGGCATTTGACGGTATTATCGAAAATGGTGAACTTTGGGGCAGGGGTACTCTGGACACCAAGATAACGTTCTGCTCCTCACTTGAAGCTGCTGAGACACTGATCGAAAAAGGCTTCGTTCCTGAGAATGATATCTATTTCTCATATGCCGGAGATGAGGAAGTCTTCGGACAGGGAGCTCCGGACATTGTTGATCTTCTTGAGTCCAGGGGGATCACACCTCAGCTCGTCGTGGATGAGGGCGGTGCCGTCGTTCAGGACGTTTTTCCCGGAGTCAAGGAAAAATGCGCTATGGTAGGTATAGCTGAAAAAGGAATGATAGCCGCTGATTTCACTTACAAGGGAAATGGCGGACATGCTTCTGCACCGTTGCCTCACGGGCCTGTAGGATATCTCTCAAAGGCAGTCTGGGATGTTGAAACGCATCCTTTCCCTGTAAGACTTTGCAGTCCGGTAGCCCAGATGTACGATACGCTCGGCAGAAGGTCATCTTTCGTATACAGGATAATCTTCTCAAACCTGTGGCTGTTCCTGCCGGTACTTGATATGTTATGCAAGAAATCCGGAGGAGAACTGAATGCGCTGATGCGTACTACATGTGCATTCACACAGATGGAAGGCAGCGCAGCAAATAACGTGATCCCGCCGCAGGCATCTGTAGGAGCAAACCTGAGGCTGATAGCAGGGGACACTGTCGAAAGCGCTCTTGATTACCTCAGAAAGACTGTCAATAATCCAGCGATCGAAATCACTGCCAGACAGTCACAGGAGCCGTCTATAACTTCCGATACCTCTTCTGACGCATGGACCAGGATAAAAAAGGCTATCGAACAGACATGGACTGACGCTGTAGTTACTCCATATATAATGATGCAGTGCAGTGACAGCCGTCATTTTAACAGAATAAGCGATAAAGTGATGAGGTTCTCGGCCATGGAGCTCACAAAAGATGAGAGAAGCCGTATTCACGGAAACAACGAAAGGATACCTCTTGAAAAGATCGGCAAGGCTGTTGAATTCTATCTGAATCTGGAGAGACAGTGCTGATGGACAGAAGACTGTATGAAGAATTTGTCAGGCTCGGAGTTCATCCTGATTGTATAGATGCAGAGAATCTTATCCAGTCTATCTATGAGCATATGGACATGGGACTGTCCGGGAAAACTGGATCAATGATGATGATCCCTTCTTATCTCTACGCTGAAGGAAGGATAGCTGAAGGCGAGCCGGTTGCAGTGATAGATGCAGGTGGAACCAATCTGCGGGCAGCTTCGGTTGTATTTACTGCTGACGGTCCTCAAGTGATTTCTCTGGAAAAGTCACCGATGCCCGGTACTCACGGACGGATCAGTGTTCAGCAGATGTTCGATGAATTCGTCAGAAGGATCCTTCCATTCATGCCTGAGAGCGGGAGGCTGGCGCTTTGTTTCTCTTATGCTTTCGAAGCGCTTCCTGACGGCGAAGCAAGGATAATAACGATGAGCAAGGAAGTTGAAGTTGAAGATGCTCCCGGGACGCTCATCGTTGATGGTATGAAGAAAGCCTTCAGACGTGCCGAATACAACACGGAACTTCATATAACTGTTGTGAACGATACTGCAGGAGTCCTTTACTCAGCTTTGGCTTCCGGAGAGAATGAAGGCATCGGCTTTATACTGGGGACAGGAATGAATACCGCTTATTTTGAAAAGACTTCTCGTATCGGGAAGATAGGACCTGTCCAGCATGAACGGATGATGATCAACATGGAATCCGCTTATTTTTCCGCTGCGCCTGCAGGTCCAGTGGACCTTCTCATTGACTGTACGAGCAGAAACCGTGGAGAAGCGGTGTTTGAAAAGATGGTCTCTGGGGCATATCTGGGAAAGACAGCAGCCATTTGCGCAAAAGAGCTGGCTGGCGCAGGATTCATTTCCGGAGAGACGGCAGAAAGAATGCCTGAGGAATTCCTCATGGCGGATATTTCTTCTTTCCTGAGAAACAGCTCAGGCTCAGTTTCGGAAATCTGCTCAAGCATCAGCGATGCAGATGTTCTGGCTGAACTGTTTCGAGTGATCGAGATCAGAGCGGGGGAAATGACGGCTGCTCTTGTAGCGACAGTCATTAAACGTATAAAGGAGAATGGTTTCCAGGGGGCAGTTCCCGTAGCTGTGAACGGGTCGACAGTGCTCCTTAATGAACATATCCTCGGGTCATTTACTGATGGACTGGAAAAGTACGCCGGTTCGGATAGTTTCAGAATAGTCACGATGGACAACGACACCCTGTTCGGATCTGCCGCAGCTGCTTTTCTTGGATAAGCAGCTGGAGTGCCAGTTAATTTAATACATAATAAAGAGCATTTACTGATTCGGAAGGGAATCTGTAAATGCTCTTTTTCAAACAGAGTCATATTATTGTGTCTGATCGTTATGGTGAGGTCTGTGCGCTGCAGTTAGGAACACCAGGATCATCAGGATGTAGCATACAGTCTTTGGAAGCATCAGCATCCCAAGTATCGGTACAGCGCCTGCACCAACAGCTACCGGAATATAAAAGAGGAATGACAGTAAAATGTATATCCAGACCGGTTTAAAAATGCGGTCTTCGTTCCTTTTGCTGAAAAACAATACACAAATAACAGCACCGAGAATGACGAACGGAACGTTTCGGACGATGCCCCATGTCATGTTGATGCTGTTTTCAAGCCATCCGTTTTGCGGAAACAGGCAGAGAATGATACGTATGACAGCTAGACCCCATACTGAAGCGGTCAGGTTTGTGTTTTTCTTGACATGAAATTGAGCAAGCCATACATAATACAGAAGCACATAGAAAACGGTCATCGTCACTGATGTTATGAGTTTTCCGATACCGAGAGGAGCAGCCAAGTCCCATGAAGAGAAGTAGTTCAGGACTCTCGGAACAAGATGAAAAGCGTCTCCAAGGCCCAGTATCAGGGAAGACAGTCCCATAAGTTTCTCTTTATGATCTGTTGCTCTTTTAATGATAAGACACCCGCTGATGACGGCAAACATCAGATAGGCTATGTCAAAAGTAGATTCGCCGTATTTCATGGTATTACCTCTTTTGCATTACGTACAGAAATGCGTTGTTCAATGCGTGTCCTGAGAGATTATTGCAATACCAAGTATATACCGGCCAGGATATGAAAATAAACATAATAAAAGCGGCAGAACTATCTGCCGCTACGTCATATCTATAGGCTTATCATGCTGAACCTGAGGCCGATCAGGATCATACGCTTCTGGCAGCTTCTATGATCCAGCGTATCCTTTCCCAGTCAAGCTTAGCGTCTATTGTGCAGTCTCCACCGAGCATGAGACCGCGCTTTCCGTGATCCAGTATCAGATCTCTTGTATAAGCCTGCAGTTCTTCTTTTGTTCCGTCATAGATGATCCCGCGATGTCCGTTCTCGTCCCAGTGTGTCTCGAATCCGCCGAGATCTGTGCGCCCGGAGAAGAAACTTCTTCCCTCGTTGAGGTCCATCCCCTCTACGTGAACAGCCCAGTTGACGACTTTGGCCGGATAATCCTGCCAAAGGGATAGGTTGTTGCGGTTCCCGGCCCATCCGCACAGATGTATTATGTTGTTCTCAGAGAAACGGTTAGCACGTTCAAGGACGTACAGATCGCTGGGACGGACTATTTTTCTGTATTCTTCTTCTGTGAAGCGGTCGTATTCTCCGCTCTGAACACAGTAATATATACCGTCACATCCGGCTTCAGTGATCAGAAGTTCAGAAAGGAGCGAATTGGTCTGTGCAATGACATCAAGTCCTTTCATGACTGCCATGGGATCCTGTCTGACCCACTCCATGAGCTGGGCATCTGACATTCCGAGACTTTCAGCACCGAATCTCAGTGATGAGAATGGGCAGAAAACATTGTAGAATACGCAGCGTTCTTTCCCGATCTCGTCCACGATCCTATGAGCTCTCTCGACCTGCTCTTTGATAAATGGATCGTCAGGACCTAATGGCTTAAGATATGCGAGATCGGAGACCTGAGTGACTCCGGGCAGAGGGTAGGGGAAATAACCGTCGCACATTATCTTAACGAAATCCAGATCTGTCTCCCTGTAGTATTTCAGATGTGCCTGTACGCAAGGCTCGCCCATCGCTTCATCGCCGGCAAAGTGGAACCAGAATCCGACTGGAACGTGATCAACTTCCTTGCAATTCATTGCGTTGAGTACACGGGTACGCTTATCCATTCTATTCCTCCTGTAAATTATCCCGCGGGGGATCGCGGGACTGTTATTCGGTGATTAAAATGTCCGTGGGTTCAACTGGCTCGATCAGGGATCACCATCCAAATGGCCATCCGTATCCTCTGGTAAAATAGCTTGCTATCAGGTTGAAGAAACCGATGATGGCACCGATTACCAGGACTGAGAAGACGGAACCGATCGCTCCGGCAATTATTCCTATGAGCGACATCGTTCTTTTTGATGTTTTAAGTCCGACGATGCCGAAGATTATCGCTGATATTCCCAAGAGTATCCCCGGGATCACTGTCGGCGATGAGTAGATTGCAAGAGCGCCGCAGATTATGGCCGCGTAAGCGACCCACTCCCTGGAACCTGTAGACGTTGCACCGGTAAACGGACTGCGCTGAGGAGAACTCTGTGACGTTCCTCCTTTGGTGTAAGACATATATCCGTTTACAGGAGCATCGCTATAGGATCCGGTGGTCCCGCTGCTCTTTTCAGCTGTCTGCGGTGGGGACTGGATAAGCAGTGCTCCGCAGTGTTCGCAGACTATAGCGCCTTCTCTGTTTTCAAAACCGCATTTATCACAAAGCATTTATTGACCTCTCTTGAATCTCGTACTGCCACTAATATATCACCGGAAATAGTGTTTCTCAACGTAGCAAGTGTGAACGTTTTTGGAATATAAGACAGGAAAAGGTATAATTCGTATTGAAGTGGGATTTTTATTTACGGAGGAGATATGCAGGAGAACACTGAGAGGCAAAGAGCGGTTCTAGTAGCCGTCGATACAGGGAAGTGGGATGCCGACGAATCTATCGCCGAGCTTGCTTCACTTTGTGATACTGCCGGTGCAGACACTGTGGCTGAGATCATACAGCCGGCAGATAAGATCAATGTCGCTACATATGTCGGCAGCGGAAAAGCACTTGAGATAAAGGAGACTGCTGAAAGGCTGAATGCGGATATCATCGTTGTGGATGACAGCCTATCCGGAGTGCAGACAAGGAATCTTACGGAACTCACAGGCCTTCCGGTAATAGACAGAACAGTTCTCATACTTGATATATTTGCCAGAAATGCCAGGACTGCAGAAGGAAAGATACAGGTTGAACTTGCACAGCTGGAATACCGTCTTCCAAGGCTTCAGGGCGTCGGAGGCGGACTCTCTCAGCAGGGAGGAGGAATCGGTACGAGAGGGCCCGGTGAGACTAAGCTGGAAACAGACAGAAGGCATATCCGTACCAGAATCGCCTCTCTTAAGGAGAAGCTTGAGAAAATGGAGAAACGCAGGGAAGTTACCAGAAGATTCAGGAAAAGGGACGGTATCCCGACGGTCGCTCTGGTGGGATATACCAATGTCGGAAAGTCTTCAATACTCAACGCATTGACGGGATCTGAGGTGCTTGCGGAGGATAAGCTCTTCGCAACTCTTGATCCGACAGTCCGCAGGCTGGCAGTGGGAAATCTTCAGCATGTCCTGCTGGTGGATACAGTCGGATTCGTTAGCAGGCTTCCTCATGGGCTTGTTCAGGCGTTCAAATCCACTCTTGACGAAGTGCGGTTTGCGGATCTGATCGTAATTGTTGCCGATGCGTCTGATCCTTCCTGGTGGAGTCAGCTCGAAGTGACGAGAGAAGTATTGGAAGACCTGGGGTGCAGCGAGATACCGGTGATAACGGTATTCAACAAATGTGATCTTAATGAGGCTGCTTCTGCACTGCCTGGGATCCCTGTCTCCGCAAAGACCGGACAAGGCCTCGATAAACTGCTTGAGAAGATGAGCGAAGCCCTGTCGGAGAGTGTTGTAAGATGTAAACTGCTGTTCCCGTTCAGCGATGCCGGAAGAGCAGCTTCACTGAGAAACAGAGGCAATATCATCTTTGAGGAGTGGAGGGAAGACGGCCTGTATGTGGAGGCAACAGTGGAGAGAACGATATGGCCGAGATTCATCAGGTATTCAGTGGATTAGATTCTGTCAGAACATTGTTTTCTTCCCGTTAAAAAACGCAGGTTGCACAAGATGATATAATAACTAAGATGAGTCAGTATGCTCATCCGTAAACTATATATCAGGAGTCAATTCTATACATATCATGGCAGGAATACTGAAATCCGTGCTTTCCCTGTTCAGAGGGTCCAAAAATGCCGGACATCACCGCCGTCAGCGTGTGGTGTTCGTACAAGCTCTCGGTTATATAAGGGAATTCATAGGCAATCAGCTTTACTATATCGGCGCGAGCATGATCAGAGCCAGAAGGAACTTCTTCAGGAGGATCAGGCACGGGCTGAAGCGCTTCTTCCGCTGGACAGGAAGAGGTCTGAGCAGTATTTTCAGAATAATCGCAAGCTGGGCCAAGGACCTTTGGGCTGACCTCAGCAATCCCTTCATCAAAGGTGTCAGAAGCGCCAAGGGATACCGGGACATGATGGCTGAGATAAAGGACGCTCCGGGAAGAGTCAAAAGGGGAAGGGCACGCGCATTCTGGCATTACGGCCTTAAGTGGAACGGGCATCTGATCGAAAGATTTGCAAGCCATGTAATGCCTGCTCTTGCACTGGTCATCTGTGTATTTGTTATGAAGACAGTTATAGAACTGCCTTATGCTATCAAAGTGACAGCTGCTGGACAGGATATCGGGTTCATAGACAGCGAGAGTGTCTATGACGAAGCAATTTCCACTATCAAGAGCAGGATAATCAAGGTTGACGAGAATAACTGGGAGCCTTCCGCGATCCTTACGATCTCTGTGGCGGATACAGGTGAGATCAACACCCAGGATGTCATGGCCAACAAGATCCTCATGGCTTCGGGAATGGAAGTTGCAGAGGCCACCGGCATCTATATAGGTGGCCAGTTCTACGGGGCCACTACAGCAAGTCACATGCTTATGACTACAGTCGACAGCATTATCGCTCCATACCGCAAAGCTGCGGAGAGCATGGGCAGTGACGTGACAGTAAGGTTCACCCGTAACGTGGATCTCGTTAACGGGATATTCCCCGCAAATTCTGTTGTTCCATATGAAGAACTGAACGCACTGATCACTTCTACGGAAGAACGCCCAATCTATTACAGCGCAAAAGAAGGCGAGAAAGTAGAGACCATAGCAAAGAACAACGGACTGACTCTGGCTTCACTTAAGAGCCTGAATCCGTCTGAGGATCTTTCTGACACATATATCCATGAGAATATGGATCTGCTTGTCTCGCAGAAAGACTCACTTCTCAGTGTAAAGACTGTACGCACCATCAGAGAGTACACTTCTATCGGATACAGAACCATCAATACAGTAACTTCAGATTACTCACTCGGCTACTACAGAGTGACTCAGTACGGATCTCCAGGTGAGAAGCTGACGGTTACCGAAGTGGAATACAAGAACGGCAATGTCGTAAGGAGCACCGTTGTTGAAGAGACAGTGACCAGACAGCCAGTCGACATGTACGTCGTTGTCGGAAGCGGCGGATCCGGAGGAGTCAACGTATACGGCGGATCTCTGGGATGGCCTACAGGGCCAATGCAGTATATTTCAACGTGGTACAGTTCTTCTCACCTTGGAATAGACATCGCCTGTGCATACGGTGTACCTGTATATGCGGCAGAATCCGGGATCGTATCGCTTTCACAGGACGGATACTATACCTACGGATACACGATTATCATCGATCATGGCAGCGGTATGCAGACACTGTATGCGCATATGAGCCAGAGAGTCGCTCAGGTCGGAGACTACGTAAACAGAGGACAGCTCATCGGATTCATAGGATCCACAGGCTATTCTACCGGACCTCACCTGCACTTTGAGGTCAGGGTGGACGGTGTGAGAGTCAATCCCGAGCCATATCTTTACGGCTGATATCTTTACAGTCGACAACAGCGTTAAAGGAGATCAAATGGACAAACTGGTAGTAACGGGAGGAAGAGCTCTTTCCGGGACAGTTGATATCGGCGGAGCCAAGAATGCTGCTGTCGCCATTATTCCCGCAACTTTGATTGCGGACGGTCCATGCGTATTGGAGAATGTCCCTTCCATCAGCGATGTGGCGGTTCTGATGGAGATCATGGAAGAACTTGGCGCCGAAGTCAACTATATGTCTGCTCATTCATGTGTGATCGATTCCAGAGGAATATCACGCTGCCATGTTGTCAATGACAACGCTAGGAAGATGAGAGCAAGTTATTATCTGCTCGGGGCAGGCCTAGCTAAGTTCGGGCATTCATGTGTTGCTCTGCCGGGAGGATGTGATCTGGGGGAGAGACCGATAGATCAGCATCTTAAGGCTTTTGAAGAACTCGGAGCTACAGTATATGTTGATAATGAGGAAGCAGTAGTATACGTTGATGCTCCTCACGGACTTAAGGGTGCACATATCTTTTTTGACATAGTTTCTGTTGGAGCTACGATCAATGCTATGCTTGCAGCAGTAAGAGCAGAAGGTAAGACAGTCCTTGAAAATGTAGCCAAAGAACCTCATATAGTCGACGTTGCGAACTTTCTTAACAAGATGGGAGCTGACATCCGAGGTGCAGGCACTGACGTGATAAAGATCAGAGGAGTTTCCAAACTCAGAGGCGCTCAGTACTCGATAGTCCCGGATCAGATCGAGGCAGGCACATTCATCGCTGCGGCAGTAGCTACTGCAGGCAGAGTAAAGATCAACAATATCATTCCGAAGCATCTGGAAACGATAATCTCAAGAATGAGAGAAGTTGGTGGCGAGATCCTTGTTGATGAAGAATCGCTCATAGTTTCCAGAAGGAGCGTATTGTGTGCTACAGATGTAAGGACAATGCCTCATCCCGGATTCCCGACTGATATGGTACCCCAGTTCTCCGTGCTGCTCAGCCTGGCTGAGGGGACTTCCACGATCAGGGAAGGCATATGGAGCAACAGATTCAGATATGCGGATGAATTGATCCGCATGGGTGCTTCGTTCAAGGTTGACGGAAGACTTGCAGTGATTCACGGAGTAGAGAAGCTGACAGCTGCCGATGTCATGTCTACGGACCTGAGGGCAGGAGCAGCCATGGTTATAGCCGGTCTTTGTGCATCAGGTACTACTCATGTGCGCGGGGTTGAGTATATCGATAGGGGATATGAGGATTTCGTCAACAAGCTTAAAGGACTTGGAGCAGATATAGAGCGTGTTGCCCTGCCGGAGACCTGAAACAGCGTGTTTAGTAGTGAATTGACAGCCAGGCGGCGGTTAACTGCTGGCTGTTTTTTCTTCCTGTTATACCGAAAACAGATTTGGAGATAGATCAATGATCCGTTTCGCTACACTGTCCAGCGGCAGTTCCGGTAACTGCACAGCAGTCTGGAATGAAGAAGGACTAGTATTGATAGATATGGGCACAAGCTGCAGAAAAACTGTCAGCGCCCTTAATGAACTCGGGTTTTCAGCTTCTGATGTTTCCGCGGTGCTTATAACGCACGAACATGTGGATCATATATCCGGAATTAGAGTATTTGCTAAACATTATCCGACTCGCTTTTACGGTACAAGAAGCACTAAACGGTATCTTGAAGACAGCAGTATTATCGGGCCTTCACAGGACTTCCGTGAATTTGAAAAAGGAATCTCTTTTGAGGCAGGCGGTTTCAGGATAATACCGTTTGAAACGAATCATGACAGCCGCACATGCAGCGGATTCCGTTTAGAAAGAGACGGACGCGCCGTTGCGCTTGCAACTGATATAGGTTCTGTTGACGATGGAGTGAGGCAGTATCTCAGCGGATGCGGCATAGTAGGAATAGAAGCTAATTACGACGAGATCATGCTGCGTACAGGTCCGTATGCTCCTTCTCTGCAGGCAAGGATAAGATCTCCGTTCGGCCATCTTTCCAACTCTGACTGTGCAGCTGAAGTAGCAAGGCTGATCGATGAAGAGGGTGT
>JAEEGL013164857.1_pt1 | contig 31693 bp, 23 predicted proteins | sample 9134231 | NCBI WGS metagenome assembly JAEEGL01 (sample SAMN16246548, study PRJNA631951) | gut metagenome | biome: gut microbiome; feature: rumen; material: fiber-attached | host: Bos | place: Iran: Karaj | collected 2018-10 | reverse complement strand
TTCGCTACTTCTAAATACAATTCGTAGCGAAAGCGGCCGCACTTTTTCTGTCATCTGTCAACAATTTTTTAATAAAAAAGACCTCTATACCATTTCTGATATAGAGATCTTATTCCGTCATCTTATCTTAATGACATTGGCTGTTGTGGCGGTTCTTTTTTAATACGAGCAACATGCTTTGTAACACTTGCTATTTATACTGCTAATCTGTATGATAATTTAAGTGAAAAAATACTAATGAATCAAGTCACATCGGAAGGTTCTTTTGATGATTTCCAAATTCAGACATGAACTAAAATATATTTGCTCGGATGCAGAGCTTGCTGCTATGCAGCTTCGGCTAAGCCATCTGATGAGGAGGGATCCGCACACGCGAAGTGACGGAACTTATCTTATTCGCAGCATCTATTATGATGACTATGACAATAGCTATTATAATGCCAATGAAGATGGATCCAATGATCGCAAAAAATGGCGTATACGAAGCTACAACTTAAGCAGGGACAATATAAAACTTGAGTGTAAGCGCAAGTTTAACGGCATGATTCAGAAGAAATCCTGCACAATTAAGGCGGATCAGTACGATTTTGTTACAGACAGGAACAGGCTTCTACATGCATCCGCAATGATAAGTGCGGATAATCCGCCGCTTCTTAATGAGTTTTTACTGCTATGCCAGACAACCTGTCTTAAGCCTGCCGTTATCGTTCAGTATGAGAGGCGTCCTTTCATATATCATGAGGGCAATGTTCGTGTGACTTTTGACAGAAGCATTTCCTCGTCGTGTGATATTGGCGGCTTTTTTGATGAGAAACTGAGTGTAAGACCGATAATGCCCGTTGGCACACAGCTTTTAGAAGTCAAATATGATGAGTTCCTGCCTGATTCTATTTACAGAACTATTCAAAAGAGAGATATGAATCTCACAACTTTTTCTAAATACTATCTTTGCAGGCGATTTGGCATATCATGATTAAAACTGCGATTGATAATTTGTGCATGTAGGAGTTTGAGCATATGAAGGTGCGAAAGTACTTGCCTGTTATGCTGTTTGTTGTAATTCCGCTTATTTTTTTGTCATTTGTTTTTGCGGATGTTATTGATAACAGAGAAGAAGTAAATACAGATTTTGATGATATAGCAGTATATTACGGTGACCACGATTTTGGAAATAAGGTGTATATGTGTCAGCGATTTATTCGAAAACCTGACACATACAGTGAGAGTATTAAAGACAGCACTAATTCATATTTTCTGTTTCTTCCTTATGATACGGATACAGTAGGAGATTACAGGCTTATCCTTCCGGGAAATATGAGGCTGATGATAGACGGCACTGTTTATACGGATGATGCTGTTTTGCCAATAGGTCTTGCCACAGTCCCTATTAAGCTCATTGGTCATTCCGGCAAAACTCTGAGTGAAGGAAACCTTACAGTCTATTATGGGAACAGTCTGCCGTCGATTTTTCTTGTTACTTCACGTGACGATGGAAAGCTGATATTTACAGAAAAATATGCCGAGCTGGATGCGGTACTGATTACCACCGACACAGAAGGAAACCAGGATATGGCAACTCCCTGCAAGACGGGAGGCAGAGGAGGTTCATCGTGGGAGATATGTCCAAAGAGACCTCTTAAAATAAATCTGCCAGAAAATATGAAGCTTTTGGGAATGACAGAAGCAAGAAAATATGCGCTGATTGCCAATTATATGGATCAGACAAACATGAAAAATGCCATTGCATTTACGGCTGCAGGCAGATTTGGAATGAGATTCTCTCCGGAATGCAGGCATGTCAATCTCTATGTCAATGGTGAATACGAAGGCCTGTATCTGCTTGCAACCCGTGTCAATACAAGAGGGGGATGTCTGGGATTTGATGATGATCTTGATGTGGCAAATGATATTGCGAACAATAACACGATAGGTATACCTGATTCTGAGATCATGTATGAAGGCACCAGAGATGAGATCAAGTACAGTCTTTTGAAAAACAATCCTCCGGATATTACAGGAAGCTATCTGCTTGAGTTTGAATGTGAGGGCAAACCGCAGGATGAGAACTATGAAATCAGCTGGTTTACTACCCCAAATCAGATTATTACCATAGATTCACCTCATTATGCGTCCAAAGAGGAGACCGGTTACATTGCAAAATATGTAAGAGAAGCTGAAGAAGCAGTTTACAGTGACGATGGGGTGAATATGTCTACAGGCTTGTCGTACAGGGACTACCTTGATATTGACAGCTGGAGCAGGATGTGTCTTTTAAATAACTTTCTGGCGCTTCAGGACTATTCGGGCGGAAGTCTGTTCATGTACAAAAATGCCGGGGACGATAAGCTTTATTGCGGCCCGGTCTGGGACTATGACAAATCACTGACGGACGATTTTTACTCGGGAAAGAAATTCGATTATACTGACAGGACTACTCTCACCGGATGGTATAATGAGCTTTACAGATTTGATGATGTATTTGAAAACATCCGGGATGAATATGTCAGGGAACTCTCACCTGTCATTGATGACATGCTGGAAGATTATGTGCCAAGTACAATTGAGAGCATAAGTGCTGCTATGGAAATGGATAATGCCAGATGGAGTCATGAAGACGGGTGCGAGGCAGCAAGGGCAAAGGAAGCTTATGAATGGCTTACTAACCGGAAAAAGCTGTTTGACAGTGTGTGGATTGACGGAGAGCCTAATGAATATGCAGATAATGTTAATCACAGGTGAGTGCAGTGCTGAAAGGATGGGGAAAATATGCTGATCAGGATAGGAATATTAGTAGTGTTCATAGCTGCTACTGTCGGGATGATAATTGTAGATCACAAGGTAAATAAATAAAATCTATTAGAGACTGGGAGAATGATATTATGATGAGTTTTAGCGATGTTTTTAAGAAATCTTTTTTAGACGGGTATTCAACAGTTGAAATGTCAACGACGCAGATACTGATCGTGATGGCCTTTACCACGCTGATCTCGGTGTACATTTTTTACTGCTACAGGGTGATGACCAGGAGGACATTTTACTCCAAAAATTTCAATATATCTCTGGTGGCATTGGCCATTATCACGGCGGGGATAATTCTGACAATTCAGTCAAGCGTAGTGGTATCTCTTGGTATGGTCGGAGCGCTTTCGATAGTGAGGTTTCGAACTGCGATCAAGGATCCGATGGATCTTGTGTTTCTGTTCTGGTCAATTTCCGTTGGAATAATCTGTGGAGCCGGTCTGGTAGAGATTGCGATACTGATGTCGCTGATAGTCACCCTCGCAGTGTATGTTCTGGATAAGACCAGGGTTGCAAGAGCGCCATATATTCTTGTTATAAATGCTGATGCCGTAGATGGCATCTCGGAGGAGATTGGAACTTCTGTAACGGAGCTGTGCAACATTTATAAGGAGAAATCAAGAACGCAGACGGCAACTTCACTTGACCTTGTATTCGAAGTGCGGGTAGAAAACGGAACACAGCTCACGTCAAGGATCGCGGGTATAAAAGGTGTAAACAGTGTGGCGCTTCTGTCACATGACGGAGAGGTTACATTTTGAGCAATAAAAGACTAAAAGAGGAATTAATATGAGTAACAACCCTAAGACCATTATTGTCATGCCTGTAGCAAATGAGGAACAGACAATGGAACAGGTAATTGACATTATTATGGATCTTCCCTATGATAATCTCTTTTACTATCCTGTCATCGATGACTTCTCAAAAGATGACACGGAGAAGATTATTAGACGAAAAGCGAAGGACAATCCGAGGATCAAGCTGATTTATTATAAACAGTCAAAAGGCGTGATCAGCTGCTATCTTGAGGGTTACAGACAAGCCCTTATGGATGGGGCTGACCGCATAATAGAAATGGATGGCGGGATGAGCCACGATCCGCATCAGCTTCCGGAATTTATTGATAAACTTGATGAAGGATATGACTGTGTATGGGGATCGAGATTTATGAAGGGCGGCGGTGTGAGCGACCTTCCGCTATATAGAAGACTGCTCAGCGGGGGCGGAACTTTTCTTTCAAATCTTGTCCTCGGTACCAGACTTAAGGATATGACAAGCGGATATGAGGCATTTCAGAGAAAAGTGCTGGAGAGCATAAACTTTGATCAGATAATGTCAACAGGACATATGTATCAGACTGAGATGCGTTTCTATTGCAGGAATCTTAATTGTGTTGAGGTGCCTATCCACTATACAGGATCTTCGAGTGGATTGAAATTCAGCACAGTCATGGAGGCACTTGGAATACTGTTTAGGTTAAAGGAACATGAGAAATATATATGGAAAAAGTAAAATATCTGATACTTGGAGGAGGCCCCGCGGGACTTACTTTAGGCAGATGCCTCAAGGACAGGGGAGAAAGTGATTTTCTGATTATTGAAAGGGAAAAAGAGCCGGGAGGCTTGTGCAGATCGGTCGATGTTGATGGTTCACCGCTTGATATGGGCGGTGGACATTTTCTTGATACGAGAAGACCTTTAGTTGATGAGTTCGTTTTCAGATTTCTCCCAAAGGATGAGTGGAACACTTTTGAGAGAGATTCAAGGATAAGCATACATGATACGTATATAAACCATCCGTTTGAGGCAAATATCTGGCAGCTTCCGGAAGAATATCACAGCAGGTATCTGGAATCAATAAGGCTGGCAGGATGCAATAACGGTGTAGAAAGGCCAACCTTTTTTACCCGGTGGATAAGATGGAAACTGGGAGATGAGATTGCAGACAACTACATGCTTCCCTATAACAGGAAGATCTTTTCGGATGAACTCGATGAACTTGGAACCTACTGGCTTGAGAAGCTTCCAAGTGTCAGCTATGAACAGACATTGCAATCCTGCAGGGAGCATAAAAGCTTTGGAACCCAGCCGGGGCATGCACAGTTCTTTTACCCCAAAAAATACGGAATTGGGGAGGTCTTTCTAAGGATTGCAGACAGTATCAGTGATAATGTTATACTTGGTACTAAGGTCATAAACGTTGATCTTGAAAACCGCGTTGCTACCTGTGATGACGGAAAAGAATATTGCGCAGAGTGCATAATAACCTCGATTCCCTGGACGAGCTTTGAAGTATGTAAAGCCCCGGCGGAGTTTTATGAAGCGCTGACAGGCCTGAAACATACATCACTTGAGATACGCTACGCACCTGACAACCACGAGACAAAGGCACATTGGGTATATGTCCCGGATGAAAAGGTGCCTTACCACAGAATACTGTGCAGGAGTAATTTTATCATCGGAGCGAGAGGCATGTGGTTTGAGACAAATCTTGACAGGGTCGGACTCTTCGAAGAGTCAGGCAGCGCAGATACTTTTACCTATGTGAACGAATATGCATATCCGCTCAACACTGTAAACAAGCCGGCAAGCATTGCAAAGATCCTGGAAATAGCATCGGCAGGAAATGTCATAGGCCTTGGCAGATGGGGAGAGCATGAACACTACAACTGTGATCTGGTGATGGAAAGAGCCATGAAGCTGGCAGAGAGACTGATATGAAAAAAACGGGTAAAGCCCAAAAGATAATACTGTGTGTGCTGATAGTTCTTTTGATGGGTGTTTTTTTAACTGCCCTCTCAAGACCTGCGGGAATCGCCAATAAGGAGGAGGACGTGCTTCCGCCTCTTTTTGACACGCCATCCTATGTTGAACTCTACGATGGCGATGAGCTGGCGGTGGATTTACAGGCCAAGAAGGATCTTGTACTGGGAAGTTTTTCGGTGGTACTTGTCAATACAGCGGCAGAGGGAAAGGGAAAAATAGAATTTGACCTGTATGATGCTTCGGGGGATGAAATTTGGTCAGTGGTCATGAATGAGTCTGATGTAAAAGTCGGAGAGTGGACAAAGCTTATGAACCCTCAGACTCAGGTTAAAGAAGGGGAATGTTACAGGATGGTCATCTCCCCTAAGGACTGCAATATTTATTTCATTAAGACATTTCCGGAGGCAACAAACAGAGTGCTTCCTTTTACCGAGAATGTAGAGGGCAAAGACTGTGGCATTTCTCTTGGGGTATCTTTGGTTTCGGACAGGGATCTGACCTATGGAGATGTCTTCTACCATGCAGGTCTCATTGGGGTTATGATCTCGGCAGTCGCTGTTTTCATGATAGTATTTGGCCCGGGCAGATGCAGGAGTGCTGTTGAAAGAGCTTTGGATAGCAGTGCCTTCAGAGCAGTTCTGAATGATCTCTTTCTTGTAGCACTATTTATCACAATCTGTTTTTCCATATATATAAACGGTTATCTTGAGCGGATCAATATAAGCGCGGATTCTGCGGGATATCTCAGGGAAGCGGTTAATATGGCCGCTGGAAACGGCTTTAACTATGACGCAATTGCCGGCTACAGGGGAGCATGGTTCGCCAACTGGCCGATTCTGTACCCGTTTATGATCACCTGTGTAATGAAACTTACCGGGCTGGAAGTGTACATGGCTTCCAAGGTCCTTTCAATGATCCTTGTTGGAATCCTTATTCTGATACTCAGAATCGTCTACAAAAAGGACGCATGGTTCTTTGCACTGACTATGACCAATATGGGACTTATGTATCTTTATTGGTACTCCTGGAGTGAGCTTCCTTTTATCATATTTATGCTTCTTTTTGCTATAAGCCTTGGAAAGGTTGTGGAGAGAGATGAAAACAAAGTAACAGACTATGTGATGGTAGGTGTTTTTGCATTTCTGTGTTTCCTGACAAGATATTTTGGGATGTTCACCTACTTTGTGGTGGGGGCTTATCTGATCGTTCTTATTATTGAAAAAGCGATGGCCAAAAGAGATGTCCCTGTGAAAAAGCTCATATCCCTTGCGGTGTCAGCGGCTGTGTCCGGTTGTTTGTGTCTTTTGTATCTCATAAACAACAAGCTGCAAAACGGCATGCCATCAGGAGTAAGCCGTTCTGCCTGGTGGGATGATTACAAGAGTCTTACCAACGACCTGATAAAGGCTCTTCTGGCTGAGGTGTTCAATTTCTTCAGACTCGAGGTTCCGGCGCATATCACTGAGATGACTTTTGAGATGAAAGCGCTTCTGCTCATCCTTTTATTCGTTGTTTTACTTGTGTGCGTGTGCAGGAACATAAGCCTTTGCAGCAGGGACGGGGTACTTATTGTTACAGCTGCCATTTACTATGGAATGTTCATTGTGATCAGATACTTTTCCTCAATGGATACCTTTTACTTCCGCTTTTTTGCGCCGGCGACTTTTCTGTTTACACTTGGTATGTTCGGAATTCTGATAGGGCATTTGAGGGATTCGAGAGGGGGCACGTTCCTTCTGGTTTCAGCTCTTGCCTTTGTATGTATCATCGGCTATAGCCACCTGTCGGATCATATTCTCAAGCAGAAATTTCCGTACTATGAGACGATACAGATGGGATGGGACGAAGAATACTCTCAGATCCCTGAGAGAAGCGTAGTTATATTCAGTACCCTTGACTACAGATCGCAGTACTACAGGGCTGATGTTGTTGAGGGAACAATAGATCCTGCAGATACTCTGGATACACTCAAAGAGAGATACTATGGCAGCAGGAACATGTGCATTCTTATGGAGGATGCGCGGGTGATGATGGAATCAGGTATTTATGATGACAGCATAAATGCTGCCTTTAAAGAGCGGATAAATGACCGGGATAAATATATGGTCATAAATCTGGAGTAATATATAGTCTTATGTCAAAAGAAGGGCCCGGTGCCTGCTGACGGCAAAATATTTAGCACCTTTTGCTGTCAGTGGTCACCGGGCTTGTTTTATTTAAAGTATCGGATAGAGAAGTTAATTACCTGGTTTTTGAGATTTCTCCCGCAAGCAGGTTGATGAAAGGTGAATTCCAGTAAATTGCGATCTCATTGGTCGAATAACTCTGTGAGTTGTCTGTATAGCACTTGGCGCTTGGCATGCCCTGGAGTACGTTGGCTGCGTAGGAATCATTCAGACCATTGTTGGGACCTCCCACGATCATTCCGGGGACTGTTTTCTTCATTGCCTGTGAAGGCCTGTGATGAGGGTGATCGCTGAATGTTGTTCCAAATCCCGTTAAGAAGCAGTAGCCGGTTGCATTGTTGCCAAGCAGGTAGTTAAGCTGCATGTCCGCAGTGTCTTTGTCACAGGTGCTTAAGACGCCTTCCATCATAAGCAGATACGCACCGTTGTTAGCTATAGTGAGGTTGCTTCCCCACGGGTAGTCGCCGATTATGGAAGAGCCATAAGGATAGGTACCTGCAAGTGATATGATCTCCTGTGCCGCTTTGTCAGCCTCAGCGAGTACTTTTGCTCTGATGTCATCGGAGGCATCCTCCGCGGTGAGATAAGCATAGCCGCCGTATCCCGCAACGCCCTGCCAGCCGAGTGAATATCCATTGCCGGGAAGGTTTGATGAAAGCGCCTGTTCGTAGGTCTTGTCACCGGTTGTCTTAAAGAGTTCTGCATAAGCCCAGAATCTCTCATCTGTGTCATCTACGTCCTCGTATTCACCGGTATCAACGCCGGCGGGATTCTTAAATCCAACAGTATCGCCTGGAGTGGAATCGAGATATTTGGCAGCGCTCTTTGCGGCCTTGAGGCAGTCATCAGAGAAGGCTTTGTCTATCGGAGCATATACCCTTGAGGCAATTGCCATCACGCCGGCGAAGTCACCGGTAGCTGTGGTAGATACAGGCATGATGTAAAGATCGCCAGTCTCGTTCTCCGGCATGATCTCACCCGGGAAGTTTTTACAGGTTACTTTGTGATATACACCGCCGTCTTTACGCTGCATCTTGAGAAGCCACTCAAGCTCATATCTCGTTTCGTCGAGGATATCGCTTATGCCGTTTCCGCTCTCGGGAATGCCGACATCATCTGTAAATACTTCAGGGTAGTTCTCGTAGGCAAGTAGGAGATCGGCAGCAGTCTTGGCACCGGCAACGGAGTATCTTCCATAGTCACCTGCATCGTGCCAACCGCCGGAGACGTCAAGAGTCTTGGAGTTGTCCTCAAAGAGAATTGCCTTTGTCGCGTGGCAGATGGGGTGCGCGAAGTCGCCTGCAAGATCTGCTGTAAGCTCTGTGCCGCATCTCTGGTAATAGAGCATCTTGATGGAAGCTTTAAGTGCCTCATCATATACATCTGACGATATCTTAAATGAAGGAGAGACTTGATCTCCGGCTTCAACGTGATATGTGCCCTCATTCTTAACAGATGTGAAATCAAAGGCAGCTTCATTATCCCCCGTGTCAGGATCATTTATTCCGCCATCAATTGCTTCCTCAAATACAGATTTTCCGGTGGACTCGTCAATAAGTTTTGCAGTCTGGCTGAGTGCACTGCCCCTTAGTGTTGCTGTTTTGTAGCTGCCGGGGAGGTATCCTATCTGGTTTACTGCGATGTCAGGCATGACTATTCCTCCTTTTCCTTCTACTTTGTTGGAATCATCGATAAGGGTCAGGTCGAAGTTATCAAAAAAGATGTGATGCTCGCCTGTTGATGCGTCCATATCTCCGACAAGACCGGTATTAAAGCAGAATCTGGGAGCCGGATCTGTCTCTTCTTCCATGGTGAAGGTATACTCGTAGCTTGTCTTGTCGCTTACAAGATCAATGTATTCCATGTAGTAGGCATGGTAATCGCCTCCGTTTAGCTGGAATCGCATCTGCACAGGTCTGTCAATGTCACTGTGGGCATCAAAAGTGATCTTGTAAACGCAGCCCTCCTGCAGTGAGAACCCATCGTGATAGAGCTGTACGCCATGCTCTACAGTTCCGATATTCGTTATGTCAATATCAAGTTCGCCGTCAGCGTTTACTTCCAAAACGCACTCACCGTCCTGGCAGAATGTCATCCAGGGATCGATGCCCGCAGAAAAGTCGCCGTTGGAGATCATATTTTCTCCCGTGACTTCAGATTCTGCCTGTGCATCTTCTGTTGGCGCTTCTTCTTGTGTTTCATCCTGCTCGGGTTCACCTTCCGGGCTCTGTTCCTGACCGCTTTCTGCGGGTGCCTGTGTTTCGCTCTGCGTAGTCTCAACGGCAGTGCTGTCAGCTTCTGTGGCGGCACCGCCACATCCTGCCGATGATACTGCCAGAGCTGCCGCTATCAGAACTGAGGCCAGTTTTGTCTTTGTTTTTCGCTTCATCTTTTTTTCCTCTGCTTAGTTTTTATGATCCGGCAGATCAAAATGATCCGCTATGGATGCAACTATTTGTTATAAGAAACATTCTACCAATTTACATGCTTTTTTACTATATTTGGGTACACATGTGGTATAAATCGTGTAAAATAAATAGAAATATCTAAATAAGTTAGGGGGAGACTAAGTTGAATTTCGCGGAAATTATTGAGGGCATCGACAGTTTTTTGTGGGGGTGGCCTCTCATAATACTTCTCTTTGGAACTCATCTCTTTATGACATTCAAGACGGGTTTCATACAGAAGGATATCTTTAAAGCGATAAAGCTGTCAGTGACAAAAGACCCTGATGTTGAGGGGGATGTCTCACAGTTCGGAGCACTTACCACAGCTCTTTCATCCACGATAGGAACAGGCAATATAATAGGAGTAGGTACGGCAATTGCCCTTGGAGGTCCGGGAGCTGTACTATGGATGTGGCTCACAGGTATCTTTGGCATAGCGACCAAGTACGCTGAGACGCTGATCGCAGTCAAATACAGAGTAAAAAGTGAGGACGGCTCGATGCTTGGCGGAGCCATGTATGCGCTCGACAGGGGACTCGGCAAAAAATGGCTTGGAATTGTTTTTGCCTTGCTGGCAAGTGTCTGCGCTTTTGGAATAGGATGCTCCGTTCAGGCTAATGCAGTTGTTGCCAATATCAGGCAGAACCTGGCAAAGGATGAGACTTCAGGGCGTTTGATCACATATATAGTCGCAGTGGTTTTGTGCATAGTGGTCGGACTTGTAATAATTGGCGGAATTAAATCCATAACAAAGGTTTCTGAGAAGCTTGTGCCTTTTATGGCTGCTTTTTATGTACTGGGATGCCTTGTGATCCTTATAATGAATGCGGATGTCCTTGGAGAGACCATCGTAATGATAATCACAGCAGCTTTTACGTCAAGGGCAGCAGGCGGCGGATTCGTCGGAAGCACCATAGCGGCGGCCTGCAGATACGGCTTCGCAAGAGGACTTTTTTCCAATGAATCAGGTATGGGTTCCGCGCCTTTGGTAGCATCTGCTGCCCAGACAAGAAATCCCAAGAGGCAGGCGCTGGTTTCCATGACAGGTACCTTCTGGGATACAGTGGTAGTGTGCCTCATGACGGGACTGGTACTGGTTTCAAGCATCATAAAACATCCGACAATTGACAGCCTTTCCGGAAACGGCGCTGAGCTCACGACTCTGGCTTTTTCCATGATTCCCGTGATCGGAGTTCCAATCCTTGTGATCGGTCTCATAACTTTTGCGTTTTCAACGATCCTGGGATGGTACTATTACGGTGAGCGCTGTGCCGTATATCTCTTTGGGGAGAAGGTTATTATCATATATAAGATACTATGGATACTGGGAATCCTGTTGGGATCGCTTGCTGAGCTGAATCTCATTTGGAATATAGCTGATCTGCTGAACGGTCTTATGGCTATTCCCAATATTATCGCGGTTCTTCTTCTTACACGTGTAATTGTTGAGGAGACTCAGAAATATTCAGGCAAAAACATTGACGCCAAGGATGAATCACAGATTCCTGAGCTGAAGAACTCAAAAAAAGGTGTTCTGGGATAAGGCAGTGTGATGGAAAACATTCTTTTGACAATTATTCCTGCAGCATTACTTATACTGACTTTTATGGGGGCAAGGCTTTCGCCAAAGGGTGAGTTTGCCCCCGATTTCCTTTGCCTTGAGCAGGCAAGGATGATACAGGCAGTCTGCTGTCTGGGAGTTATCATTCATCACATCACGCAGCAGATTACCAAATATGGATCGGTTCCTAAGGGACCTGTTACGATATTTAACTATATAGGTTATCTTTTTACCGCGATGTTCTTTTTCTTCTCCGGTTACGGACTTCTGACTTCTTTTTACGGTAAGGAAGATTACCTTAAGCATTTCCTTGCAAAGAGGCTTGTGTCGGTGCTGATACCATTCTGGCTTATTAATCTTGTCGGTGTCATCATTAACCTTATAGTTATGGGAAACGCGGACTTTTTTCATCAACATTCAATTAATATCTCAACGGGCATAGCTGATATTTTTAAATATATTCTGGGAATCAGCCTTATCAACAGCAACGGATGGTTCATAATCGAGATAATCATATTTTACCTTCTGTTCTATGCCCTTTTTTCAATGATTGACAACAAAGATCTTGCGCTGGCTTTGATGTGCGTTTTTGTTATGGCGCTCATGGTCTTCTCTTTTTTTCAGGGGCACAATGTTCCGGGGCAGAAAGAGCGCTGGTTCAGAGGAGAGTGGTGGTACAACTCGACTATCACCTTTGCATTTGGAATGCTGTTTGCAAGATTTAGAAAAGGGATCGAGTCTTTTCTGAAAAGTCATTACAGAGTTTTCCTGCCGCTTTTTCTGGTGGGAGCGGTTCTTGTCATCTATGCTTCCTGCTATGTCCAGGATCATATCGGCTACTACCACGAGATGCTTCCCACCTACAGGCAGGATGCGGCGATAACTCTTTTTGTGCAGATGTTTTCCTGTATTATCTGTACGATGCTTGTGCTTCTTCTCAATATGCGCGTCACAATCGGAAATCGCATACTTGGCTTTGTAAACAGCATCCAGCTGACGCTTTTTCTTTTTCACGGCTTTATGGTAAAGACTGTTTTTGAGAATATCGAAATGAATGACCTTGCAAGATTTGCTGTAGTATTTGCCTCAAGCATGGCGGGAGCGTGGATCATATCGCTGCCGGAAGGGGCTCTGGTAAAGTGTTCAACAACAATTCTGACAAGAGAGAAAAAGGTGAATGATACCCTTGAAGGCAGGGCTGAGCAGGAGATGATGCTCAAAAGGAAGCAGAGAGCAGGGAAGCTCGCCGCTGCAGGAATTGTTGCAGCATTTATAGGCATTCCTGCACTGATCATCGGCAGGACCCTTTTTCTTAAGGAACAGTGCGAACAGGAAATGAATGTCATAAAGAGCGCAAAGCAGGGAGATGTCGTTGTGTTTGGACGTTTCGATACTGACCCGGCAAGACCTGGGAGAGAAAGGCTTGAATGGATAATTGCAAAGTGTGAGGGAAACCGAATATGTCTTTTGACAGAAAAAGGAATAGCGGGGGGCAGCTACAACCGGAAGCATGAAAAGGTGACATGGGCAAAATCCGACCTGAGAGAGCATCTCAAGGAAGAACCCTTTGCCGGTATGTTCAGTGAAGCTGAGCTGTTTCACATCCTTCCTGCAGGAGATGATGTTCTTACGCTTCTTACGCCGAAGGAGGCAGAGGAAATATTTGCTTCTGACACTGAGAGGGAGCTTTCTATAACTCAGATGGCTGAAAAGGAAGGAGCCAATATCAACACACTGAGTAAAGCCCATAGCTGGGACATGAAGGATTACAGATCGTCCTGGTGGTGGCTCAAGGGAGGCGCATCGCCTTCATATACTGCGCCGATAGTTACCGTTGACGGAGAGATACTGACGGACGTGCAGGAGGTCAACAGACCGGGCGGTGCGATACGACCTGCAGTATGGGTGAGCGTGGACTGATCCTGCACACTTAACCTTTAATTTGTCATTTTGTCATAAGTGTTTATAACTGCTTTGCAGATGTGGATCATAAGAGGGTTGGGATTTCTGAGGCAGGCGTACAGAAGTCTGTTGGACTTTTGGGAAAGCTCTATACGGGTATCCCTGATCCTATTTTTGATATCAGGTCGGAGAACGATGTTCCTGATCCTGGATGTGACTTTGCCATCAGGGCATCTCAGCTCATTTTTCAGGATCAGAAGAAGTATGATAATGAATTCCCGGTCCATCTGAGTCTCGTATCCCGGAACATTTTTATCCCGTAGAATTTCTCTGAATACTCTGTCTGTGAGCTCAAGGTTCTTAAGAAAGTCAGGCTTGTAAGAGTGCGCGATTGATTCAGCCACAAGTCTGTAGTGGTAGAAATAACTGTCTTTTGCGATTACGAGACGTCTGCAGTCGCAAAGACATGGCAGGGTAATGTTTACATCCTCGCTCATGGAAACGTTCAGGTCGCAGTATCTGATGTTTGCCAAAAGAAGCTTTCTGGATATCAGCTTCATGCATCGTGACATTGTAACAGGGCGAATCTCGTCTCCAAGGAGATGTGTGCGTAGCTCGTCAAGGTCTTTTCCCATATAGACACCGGGTGCAAGTGACTGCGTTTCCTTGCGGCGCTCACCTGCTTTCTCGACGATGTAGTTGCTTGAAATGATCTCTGAATCAGAAAAAGACGTATCGGTGAGGGCATAGAGCTCCTTGGCAATTACGGTATCAACCCAGTCATCGCTGTCAACAAAGCAAAGATAATCGGCTGATGCAGCCCTTGAGCCTTCTATCCATGAAGAGGTAAGCCCGCCGTTTTGCTTGTGGATAACAATGACACGGCTGTCATGCGCGGCGTACTCATCGCACATTCCGGGACTTATATTATCCGTAGAACCGTCGTCAACAATTATGATCTCTATGTCGGTAAGAGTCTGATTGAGCACTGACTGCATGCATTTATCAAGATATTTTGCTGTGTTGTAAACAGGGATTACAAAGCTGACTTTTGGTGCGTTCATTGATATGGATACCTCACATTTGGATTTCGATATGTTTTATCATACCATTATTTCTTTTCTTAATATAGCATGATGAGCTGTTTTGAGGTAGAATACTAACTAGGCATAGAATTAGGAGGTAAGTGTATGGCCAAGGTTTTTCATGTTGACAGACAGATTGCCAACAAAAACGTAGATGATTCCATTACGGAGTGGACCAAGGTTGTCAAGTACGGAGACATAAACAGTGACGGACGCCTCTTTGGAGGGCAGCTCATGTCCTGGATAGACGAGGTTGCGGGAACTGTTGCGCTGCGTCACTCCGGAAATCCCGTTGCTACTGCAGCGGTAGACAATATGCAGTTCAAGCAGGGAGCAGTCCTTGGCGATGTACTGGTCATGATTGGCAAGCTCACTTTTGTCGGAAGGACTTCTATGGAAGTCAGGGTTGATACCTACGTCGAGGATGTACAGACCGGTATGAGACATGTACTCAACAGAGCATACTTTACAGAGGTATGTGTAGACAATGACGGAACGGCCTGCGTTGTGCCCTATGGACTCAATGTCAGGACAGAGAGTGAGAAGGCTGAGTGGGAAGGCGCCATAAAAAGAAGGGAACTTCGCAAGCAGCGCAGGATGGAAGGGTTCTAAGGAAAAACTGATAAAAGCAGCAGTTTCCTAACTATATTTATCAATACAATGGAGGATTTTATTACTATGAGTAAGAATTTTGATGACATTTTAGCCAAGCTTAAGACTGCGGATGTCAAGAAGATGTCTGTGGCTGTGGCTCAGGACACACACGTCCTTGAGGCTGTAAAGGTTGCCAAGGAGAGAGGAATCGTAGAGCCGATCCTTGTTGGAGACAAAGAGCTGATCGCAGAGAAGGCAAAAGAGATCGATATGAGCCTTGAAGGCTACGAGATCATCGACATCAAGGATACCATCGAGGCTGCAAGATGCGCAGTATCTCTTGTACACGACGGCAAGGCTGACATTTATATGAAGGGCGCCCTTGAGTCCAGGGACTTTTTGAAGAGTGTTCTTGATAAAGAAGTGGGACTTCGCACAGGTAAGCCTCTTTCACACGTATGCGTGTTTGAAATCCCCGGAATTGACAGACTTTTGTTCCTTACCGATGTTGCATTCATGCCATACCCGACACTTGAGGACAAGAAGGCAATCATCGATTACACAGTAGAAGTTGCAAGAGCATGCGGAGTTGATTGCCCTAAGGTGGCTCCTCTCGCTGCGGTGGAAGTTGTAAATCCCAAGATGCCTGTAACTGTAGAAGCAGCTGAACTCACAAGGCTCAACGAGGAGGGCGAGATTAAGAACTGCATCGTAGATGGTCCTCTTTCCATGGATCTTGCTATCGATCCCGAGGCTGCCAAGCATAAGGCAGGAGCTCTCGACAGAAAGATCGTCGGAGACGCTGACATCCTTCTTTTCCCTGATATTCATGCAGGCAACCTTGTTTACAAGACTATCGTAAGACTTGCAACAGTCAAGAACGGTAATATCCTGACAGGAACAAAGGCACCGGTCATCCTTACATCAAGATCTGATTCTGTTGAGGTTAAGGTTAATTCGATCGCGCTCGCCGCTGTTGTAGCCGAGGATAAGAAGAAAGGTATTCTATAAAATAAAAGGAGAGATATCATGATAAAGAGTTTGATCATTAATCCGGGTTCAACATCCACTAAGGTTGGTATCTTTGAGGATGAGACACTTGTCAAAGAAGAGACATTAAGACACAGCACTGAGGAAATCGAGCAGTTTGCATCCATTACAGATCAGAAGGATTTTCGTAAGAACATAATCCTTGATTTCCTCAAGAAAGAAAATATTGATATCAAGTCTTTTGATGTGATCGTTGGAAGAGGCGGTCTGCTTCGCCCCATTCCAGGCGGAACCTATGAGTGTACCGATGCGCTTCTCGAGGACCTTAAGAAGGGCGTACAGGGACAGCATGCATCAAACCTTGGCGGCATACTTGCAAGAGAGATCGGCGACGAGATCGGCGCCAAGTCATATATCGTAGATCCTGTTGTTGTTGATGAGATGGATCCAGTTGCAAGAATATCGGGCGTACCTGAGATCGAGCGTGTATCCATTGACCATCCTCTCAATCAGAAGGCGGTTGCCAGAAGATACGCCAAGTCGATCGGCAAGAAGTATGATGAGGTCAATGTGATCGTAGTTCACATGGGCGGCGGAACATCCACAGGTGTTCACAAAAAGGGCAAGATGGTCGATGTATATGCAGCTCTCAACGGTGATGGAGCTTTTTCTCCCGAGAGATCAAACGGCATACCTGCCAAGGCTCTTGTTGAGATGTGCTTCTCCGGCAAGTATACCTTCGAACAGATGATGAAGAAGATTGTCGGCGGCGGCGGACTTAACGCATACCTCGGAACCAATGATATGAGAGAAGTCAACAAGATGTGTGAGGAAGGTGATGAGAAGGCCAACCTCATCAGGGACGCATTTATCTACCAGATCTGCAAGAACATCGGCGCATGCGCTACAGTTCTTAAGGGTGAGGTTGACCAGATAATCCTCACCGGCGGAATTGCCTACGGACAGGTTATCACCGATGCCATTAAGGACAGGGTTGAGTGGATCGCTCCTGTTACCGTTTATCCCGGAGAGGACGAACTTCTGGCTCTTGCCCAGGGTGCCATCAGGGTTATGAACGGAGAAGAACAGGTTCAGACATACTGACAGGCTTTCGGATTGGGGAGCTGGCACACTTTTTCAGAACAGTTGATATATTGACCTGAATCTGATACAATATTTGACGGACTTTTGCCTTTTTTAGGCAGGAGTTCGTCAATTTTTTGTTTTTCTTAATGGCAGGAGTATAAAAATGAGCATTATAGATAAGATTATCGGAACACATTCACAGAGGGAACTGCGCCGTATAAATGGCACAGTTGACGCCATTGAAGCAATGAGACCCAAGATGCAGGCTCTGTCCGATGCGGAGCTTAAGGCTAAGACTGAAGAATTCAAAAAGAGACTCTCAGGCGGGGAGACACTCGATGACATAATGCCGGAGGCTTACGCGGTTGTTCGTGAGGCCGGCAAGAGAGTACTTGGAATGGAGCATTTCAGGGTGCAGCTGATAGGCGGTGTGATTCTTCATCAGGGAAGAATCGCTGAGATGAGAACCGGTGAAGGAAAGACGCTTGTAGCCACACTTCCCTCATATCTTGACGCTCTTGCAGGCAAAGGTGTGCATGTCGTAACTGTCAATGATTACCTTGCCAAGCGTGACGCCGAGTGGATGGGAAGGATACATGAATTCCTGGGACTTACTGTCGGAGTTGTTCTAAACAGCATGAATTCCGAAGAGAGAAAGCAGGCATACAACTGCGATATTACTTATGTTACCAACAACGAACTGGGATTTGATTACCTTCGTGACAACATGGCCATCTACAAGGAGCAGTGTGTTCTGAGAGGACTCAACTTTGCCATCATCGACGAGGTTGACTCTATTCTTATAGATGAAGCACGTACACCTCTTATCATTTCAGGTCAGAGCGAGAAATCAACCAAGCTCTACGAAGCATGTGACATCCTTGCCAAGCAGATGACAAGGGGTGAGGATATGGAAGAACTTACCAAGATGGATGCCATCATGGGAGTTGAGAGAGAAGAGACGGGCGATTTCATAGTCAACGAGAAGGACAAGATTGTCAATCTTACAGAAGCCGGTGTTGCCAAGGTTGAGAGATTTTTCCACATTGAAAACCTGGCAGATCCTGAGAATCTTGAGATCCAGCACAATATAATCCTTGCGCTTCGCGCACACAATCTTATGCAGAAGGATCACGACTACATCGTCAAGGACGACGAAGTTCTTATCGTTGATGAATTTACGGGACGTGTAATGCCCGGACGCCGCTATTCCGATGGCCTTCATCAGGCTATTGAGGCCAAGGAACATGTTAAGGTTAAGCGTGAATCAAGAACTCTTGCAACCATCACTTTCCAGAACTTCTTTAACAAATTTGAAAAGAAGTGCGGTATGACAGGTACAGCTCTTACCGAGGAGAGAGAGTTCCGTGATATCTACGGAATGGATGTTATAGAGATACCTACCAACAGACCTGTAATCCGTAAGGATCTTCAGGATGCTGTTTACAAGACAAGAAAAGAGAAGCTGAATGCCATCTGTGATGCCGTAGTAGAGGCTCACAACAGACAGCAGCCTGTGCTTGTTGGTACCATAACCATAGAGGCATCTGAGGAACTGTCCAAGATGCTGCGCAAAAGAGGAATACAGCATCAGGTCCTCAATGCGAAATTCCATGAGATGGAGGCTGAGATCGTTGCTGAGGCCGGTAAGCATGGCGCTGTGACGATTGCGACCAACATGGCAGGCCGTGGTACCGATATCAAGCTTGATGACGAATCCAAGGCTGCGGGCGGACTTAAGATAATAGGAACCGAGAGGCATGAATCGAGACGTATAGACAATCAGCTCAGAGGACGTGCCGGAAGACAGGGAGATCCGGGTGAGTCCAAGTTCTATCTCTCACTTGAGGACAACCTGATGAGACTCTTTGGTTCAGAGCGTCTCATATCGATGTTCAATGCGCTCAAGATACCGGACGGGCAGGAGATTGAGCATTCATCACTCTCCAAGGCTATCGAATCGGCACAGAAGAAGATCGAGTCCAATAACTATGCTATCAGAAAGAACCTGCTCGAGTATGACCAGGTCAACAACGAGCAGAGAGAGATCATTTATGCAGAGCGCAAGAAGGTTCTTGACGGGGATTCCATGCGCGATTCAATCTACAAGATGATCACGGATATTGTGGAGTCAGATGTAGAGACTGTTGTGGGTGAAGAGAACAATCCTGACAACTGGAATCTTGCGGAGCTCAATGAGCTTCTTCTTCCGATCGTTCCTCTCAAGAAGATTAACAGAGGACGCATCGACAACCTGACCAAGTCAGGGCTCAAACAGCAGCTCAAGGAAGAGGCGGTCAAGCTCTATGAGGCCAAAGAGGCAGAGTTTCCTGAGCCTGAGACGATACGAGAGATTGAGCGTGTAATCCTTCTTAAGGTAATTGACAGAAAGTGGATGGCTCATATTGACGATATGGATCAGCTTCGTCAGGGAATAGGACTTCAGGCTTATGGACAGAGAGACCCCAAGCTTGAGTACAAGCTTGCCGGATACGAGATGTTCGATGATATGACAAGGAACATAGAGGAGGATACGGTACGACTTCTTTTCCGTGTTCATATTGAGGAGAGAGTTGAGCGTGAACAGGTGGCCAAGGTGACCGGAACCAACAAGGATGATACGGTTGCAAGGACTCCGATAAAGAGAGCAGAAGCCAAGATATATCCAAATGATCCATGCCCATGCGGAAGCGGCAAGAAGTTCAAGAACTGCCACGGCAGGGTTAAGTAATGGCACGAATTTGTTTATTTAAGGAGAAATACAGATGGTAGTTTTAGACCAGATGAAGGTTGAGATACAGAACCTTCAGGATACATTAAAGGAGGTTACGGCATCCCTCGATCTTGACTCCAAGAAGAAAATCATTGAGGAGCTCTCACGTGAGATGGAAGAGCCGGGATTCTGGGACAATGCTGAGAAGGCTAACAAGAAGACCAAAGATCTTAAGAATATGCAGGATCTTGTGGCTGATATAGAGAAGCTGAACAGCCAGTATGGAGACATCATCGATCTGATCGATATGCAGAATGCTGAAGGCGTCGACGATGATGACATGGCAGCTGAGATAAGGTCGGAACTTGACGAGTTCGAGGAGAAGCTTGAGAATATCCGTATCAACAACCTTTTGAATGGTCCTTACGACAAGTATGATGTCATCCTTCGCCTCAACGCGGGAGCGGGTGGAACGGAAGCCTGTGACTGGGCATCGATGCTTTATCGTATGTATACAAGGTGGGCGGAGAGAAAGGGCTTTAGTATAGAGACCCTGGATCTGCTTGACGGCGATGAGGCCGGCATTAAGTCCGTTACTTTTCAGATTTCAGGGACCAATGCCTACGGACTTCTCAAGTCAGAGCATGGTGTTCACAGACTCGTCCGCATAAGCCCCTTCAATGCTCAGGCCAAGAGACAGACATCTTTTGTATCCTGCGACGTAATGCCTGATATTGAAGAAGACGTTGATGTTGAGATCAATCCGGATGACCTCAGGATTGATACCTACAGATCAAGCGGAGCCGGCGGTCAGCATATCAACAAGACATCCAGTGCGGTGCGTATCACACATATACCTACGGGAGTTGTAGTTGCCTGCCAGAATGAGAGATCACAGTTCCAGAATAAGGATAAGGCGATGCAGATGCTAAAGGCCAAGCTCTTTATCATGAAACAGGAAGAGCAGGCGCAGAAGCTAAGCGGCATAAGAGGCGAGGTCAAGGATAATGCCTGGGGCAGCCAGATCAGATCTTATGTACTTCAGCCCTATACAATGGTCAATGACACGAGGACAGGATACAAGGCATCAAATGCTGACGGTGTCCTTGACGGGGATCTGGATCAGTTTATCAATGCTTATCTCAAGTGGCTTGCTACAGGCGGAAAACCTGTCGGAGATACCTCGGAAGAGTAATGTACGGGTTCATGTAAAATAATAAGCGGTGACATTTCACATTTGGAGATGTCACCGCATTTTTTTATTTATTCAAATACAGTCTGGACGTCCACAATCTGGTCATCTTCAATTCTGAAGCTCCAGATTGAGTGTCCCTTAATCCGCTGTTCGGTAAGGTAGTATCTGTCGTCAATCCTGGAAATGTAATAGGGCGTCCCGCCGCCTATAAAGAACCGGTCATAGATGGGTTCATACTGATGGGGAGCAAGCCTTCTCAGGGCGTTGGTGCGAACAATGGTGGCGTAGTCCTGATTGCCATAGATATCTGTGGAAACCGTTATGTAAAATATCTTACCTATCTTGGTGATCTGGATCATGCCCGCAAGTTCATCCGGAACGTCATACTTCTTTTTGACCCTTAGAGTTTCAAGGTCGCATATCAGTATCTCGGGCTTGGGAGCATCTTCAGATGTGCCCGATACGAAGTAGACATCACCATCTATAATTGAGAATGATCTCACATAGAGACCGGAGAGGGCGTCGATCTTGCGGACATCCGTCAGGTAGAGCCTTGTAGACTCGGGTTTGTGCCGGAAACAGTAGAGCTCGCCCGTGTTGGAACTCCAGACATAGAAAGTGTCGCTCATCTCATCGTAAGTGGTATAATGCGGACGGTTTCCGATCTTATAAAACGCCTGCGTATTGATAAAGCAGCCATCTATCAGTTCGTATACCAGGACCCTGTTGTTCTCCGTATCCTCTATTAAATAAACACTGCCGTCGCTCGCCATTGTATGTGGCTGGGTTGCCTCACTGCACATGATGTACCATTCATTAAGCGGGGCAGAGATATCATCTGAATAGATCACTCTGTTGTGATAGCTGTCTACAATGAAGTAATTGTCTCCAATTTTGGTTATATAAGTTGGAACGCTTAACGTATTGTCGTAGTTTCTGATCTTCTCATAGGAAGAGACAGCCCCATCAATATCTTTACCGGCGTCTGTGAGAAGTGATTCTCTTATATAGGAAGCGCCGTCGTAAGGATCTGCCTTGACTTGTCTTTTTAATGAACAGCCTGTGACCGGAAAAGCAAGACAAATAAAAAGCAGAATGCATGTAAAAAATCTGCTGAAAAAAAGCCTCAATCTGTATGTCATTATAAAAAACACCTCACTTATTTCATTTTACAATAACATTAGTCAAGGTGGAAGTTGAAAAAAAACTCTTTTAACGATAACATTATTATGTATGTATTAATATCAGGAGGACAATATGGTTACGATCAGTCTTTGCATGATAGTTAAAAATGAAGAGAAACAGCTTCCGGTATGCCTTGGCAGTCTCAAGGGACTTGTTGATGAGATGATAGTCGTCGACACCGGTTCCACTGATTCGACCAAAGAGATAGCGAGGTCATTCGGAGCCAAAGTTTATGATTTTGAGTGGACCGGAGATTTCAGTGAGGCGAGAAACTTTTCATTTTCTCTCGCTAGCTGTGATTACATATATGCAGCTGATGCAGATGAAGAAATCGATGAAGAAAACCGCAAGAGATTCCTTGATCTTAAGAGTGACCTTGCCGAGCTTGATATTGACATTGTACAGATGTATTATTGTAACCAGTTGTCATTTAGGACTGTATACAATTTTGACAGGGAACTTCGTCCCAAACTCTTTAAGAGAGTGAGGAACTTTATCTGGGAGGGACCCATTCATGAGCAGGTACTTCTGGATCCTGTTATCTGCAACAGCGAAGTTGAGATAATCCACAGACCAAGAGAGAGCCATGCGGAGAGAGATCTGGAAGCTTTCAGGAGGACGGTTTCTGATGGAAGACGTCTTTCCAGAAGGCTTTTGGGCATGTATGCGAGAGAACTGTTCATGGCAGGAGCTGATGACGATTTTTTACTGGCAAAAGAATTTTTTGAGGAGGCCGCGGCGGACACCAGCAGAGGTCTCGATGAGATAAAGGAAGCAAGCTGTGTACTGGCTCATGTGGCCGTCATAGAAAAAGATCCTGCATTACTTCTTAAGTATTCCCTTAAGGATGCGATTACGGAGATGTCCAGTGAGATGTGTTATGAGCTTGGACAGTTCTACTTTGACAGAGGGGATTTAGACGAGGCAATAGTCTGGTACTACAATGCTGCCTATGAATGCAGCAGTATCCTTGATGCCAAGAAGAGCGGATCGCTTCCAAGGCTTGCGCTTGCCAGGTGTTACAGAGAACTCGGGAACAAGGAGCAGGCACTTGATTATGAGAGGGAAGCTTCAGAGCTCGAGGAAGAATAAAGCTGGAGGCATTTTATGCAGATAATCGTTGTGGGCTGTGGAAATGTTGGGCAGAAGCTCATACAGCAGCTCAGTAAGGAAGGGCACAATATCACCGTCATAGAAGAAAAGAGCAGTGTCGTTCAGACGGTGGTGAACAACATGGATGTAATGGGAATAGTGGGAAACGGTGCCAGCTATTCCATTATGAAGGACGCAGGTATTGAGCAGGCCGATCTGATGATCGCGGTCACGGATTCGGACGAACTTAATCTGCTTTGCTGTCTTATCGCCAAGAAGGCAGGTAACTGCCATACCATTGCGAGAGTCAGGAATCCGGTCTACAAGAAGGAGATCAACTTTATCAAGGAAGAACTGGGACTGTCAATGGTAATCAACCCTGAGGAGGCAGCGGCGTCCGAGGCAGGAAGACTTTTGAAACTTCCTTCGGCCACTAAGATAGAGACATTTGCCAGGGGCAGGGCGGAGCTTGTAAAGCTTGTAATTGATGAGAAGTCAAGGATCTGCAATCTCGCTCTCAAGGATATCCCGGCAGACCTTAAGAAAAAGATAATAATCGCTGTCGTTTCCAGAGGGAATGATGTTTTTATCCCTGACGGAAGCTTTATCCTCAGAGCTGGCGATGAGATAACGATTTTTGGCTCCGGAAAAAATACCCTCGCTTTCTTTAAAAAACTTGGTCTTGATACTGCCAAGGTTCACTCCACGATCATCGTCGGAGGCGGCGAGACCGGAGAATACCTTGCCAGCCAGCTTATATCGCTTGGCATCAGGGTCATCATTTTTGAAAAAGATGCTGTAAGATGCAAGGAACTGTCAGAGCAGCTCCCGCAGGCTCTTATCATAAATGCCGACGGAACTGACAAGGATATGCTTTTGGAAGAGGGAGTGACAAGGACAGAGTCTTTTGTTGCGCTTACCAATCTCGATGAAGAGAATATTATGCTCTCCATGTATGTAAAGAGCATCAATCCCAAGGCCAAGCTGATAACCAAGGTTCACAGAGTTGACTATGGAGAGATAATCGGGTCTCTCAATATTGGAAGCATTATCTATCCCAAGAATATTACTGCGGACAGGATAGTGCAGTTTGTAAGGGGAATGTCAGCTTCCAAAGACAGCAATATTGAAACTCTCTACAAGCTAAACGACGACAAGGTAGAGGCGCTGGAGTTCATAGTCAGAGGGAACAGCCCTATCATTGGCAAGCCTCTGTCACAGCTCAGGCTTAAGAAGGGAATTCTGATAGCCTGCATCAATCACTACGGAGAGATCATATCTCCCAGCGGTGAGAGCGTTATCAGAGACAGGGACTCGGTTATCGTGGTCACAACCCGCACCGGTCTCAAAGACATCAGCGATATTTTGGAGAACTAAAATGAACTATTCGATGGTTAGATTTGTTCTGTTCAGACTCCTTACCGTAATGGGGCAGCTTATGATGCTGCCCTTTATAGTGGCTCTTATCTACAGGGAGTATGACAGCGCATTTTCGTTTATCATACTGGTCGTTATATGTACTGTACTGGGGATCCTCGGCTCATATAAGAAGCCTGAGAACAAGGTCATTTATGCAAAAGAGGGATTTGCCATAACTGCAGTTGCATGGATTGGGATGTCTATGGTCGGAGCGATTCCTTTTGTGATCACCGGCACCATACCCAATTATATCGATGCGGTATTCGAGACCGTTTCAGGATTCACTACAACTGGAGGAAGTATACTTACTGCAGTTGAAGGAATTGAAAAGAGTGTACAGTTCTGGAGAACCTTCACCCACTGGATTGGCGGCATGGGCGTTCTGGTATTCCTCCTTGCTGTCGTTCCGATGGCAGATGGCTACAGTATGCATCTGATGAGGGCGGAGAGCCCGGGACCGGTTGTGGGCAAGATCGTTCCAAAGGTAAAAGATACTGCCAAGATACTCTATCTTATTTACTTCGGAATAACAGTAATGGAAACTATTGCGCTCAAGATTTCCGGATTGTCGCTCTATGAAGCCGTGACGATCACTTTTTCTACAGTGGGAACCGGCGGATTTGCTGTGACCAACAGCGGAATCGGAGGATATTCCATTATAAGCCAGGGGATAATCATAGTATTCATGGCTCTTTGCGGAGTGAATTTTACTGTCTATTATTTCCTTATACATGGCAAGCCCAAGGAGGCCTTCGCAATTGATGAGGTTAAGTACTACTTCGGAACCATGATAATCGCTGCGGGACTCATTGGCTTTAATGTTTACAGGTCGGGCATGGTGGAAAGCGCAGGTCTTTCTTTCCATCACGCGCTCTTTGCTGTCACATCTATCATGACGACGACAGGATTTGGAACTCTTGATTTTGATAAATGGCCAATGTTCTCCAAAGTTCTTTTGTGTGTGTTGTCACTGGTGGGAGCCTGCGCAGGATCGACAGGCGGAGGATTTAAGTTCTCAAGGCTTCTAATTGTGATCAGAAACGCAAGGAATGAACTGAACTTTCTCGTACACCCCAAGGCTGTAAAGAGAGTATATATGGATGGACACTCGGTCGCCGGCACAACTGTTAAATCTGTCTCGGCTTATCTGGGACTTTATGTGGCAGTGTTTATAGGCTCTGTAATACTGGTTTCTCTTGACAACTTTGATTTTCAGACCACAGTGACTTCAGTGATCGCCACGCTGAACAACATTGGACCCGGTCTTGGAATGGTTGGACCTATGGGCAATTATTCACAGTTCTCATATCTGTCCAAAATAGTGCTCATGTTTGATATGCTGGCCGGACGTCTTGAGCTCCTTCCCATATTTATTGTGTTAAAGCCCAAGACCTGGAGAAGATGACGACTGATGAATGATAAATTAGCCCCGCTAAAGAGAATAAACGGAAACACCCTCAAGATTATTGCCTGCGTGATCATGCTGATAGATCACATGACTGCGGGGATAATGATACCGGTTGTACGATGCGGACTCTATCCTGATTCTGTTCCCTTTGAAAAGATTGAGTTCATTTATGAAGTGCTTCGGGCAATAGGAAGAAATTCTTTTCCTATATTCTGTTTTCTGATCGTGGAGGGATTCATTCATACAACAAGCAGGCGAAGATATGCTCTTAGCCTGTTTGTTTTTGGCCTGATTTCCGAGCCGTTTTTTGATGCGATACTCAATGCTGAGGAGGAGTTTTTTAATCCTGATTTCTTTGAGGTGCTGCGGGCAAACAGAACGTTCCTGAACGAGCGGTGCAACGTGTTTTTCACGCTCTTTTTGGGACTTATAGCCATCTGGATGATTGAAAGGATCTTTACTTCGGATCTCTCATTTGAGATAAGGGCGGCGCTGTCGCTCCTGTCCTGCGGGTGTATAATATTCATTGCTGAGCTGATCCACAGTGACTACCACGGATTCGGTGTGGGGCTGATAATTGTATTTTATCTGCTAAGGATGTATGAGCCTTTGAACCTTATGGCGGGCTACTTACTGCTGTCACTCATTGAGAGGGAGTTTTTTTCATTTCCTTCATTTGTGCTGCTGTTTTTTTATAACAAAAGACAGGGCAGAAAGCTTGGGGTATTAAAATATCTGTTTTATGCTTTTTATCCTGTACATATATTTGGGATTTATCTTATAAGGTGTGCTCTCTATGGGTAAATATGGATAAAAATTCTGTTATTTCGCAGAAAAATTTATGATAAAAGTATTGGAATTATTCATTAACATCTGATAGAATATATTGGATTCATTCATTTAATTAAGGAGATTATGAAAAATGTACAGATTATTCGGTAAAAAAGCTGTTGCAACCATTCTTTGCGCAGCAATGGTTTTAGGTGTGGCTGCCTGCGGCAAAGATGCGCCTGAAGACGCTCCTGCAGAAGAGGCATCAACAAGTCTTTTTGAGGAAGTTGATGAATCAGGAGAAGCTAAGACAGAGGAAGAAGAGGAAGAAAAGTCTGATGAACCCTACGTTCTCCCTGAGGGAATGTATTTCTCAGAATTGACCGGAGAGCCTATAAGCGAGGAGCTCAAGGATCAGAGACCTATCGCTGTTATGATCGATAACGAGAAGCATGCTCTCCCGCACTATGGCACATCAGAGGCTGATGTTGTATACGAGATGATGAACAGCACCAAGAATGACCGTATTACAAGACTTATGTGCCTTTACAAGGACTGGAACAGTATTGACCAGATTGGAAGTATCAGAAGTACAAGACCTACAAACATCCTGCTCGCTGTTGAGTGGAATGCAGTGCTCTGCCACGATGGAGGTCCTTTCTACAACGATCAGTACTTCTCACAGGATTGGTCAACACACTTCTCGGGCGGATTCTCAAGAGTTCAGAATGGCAAGGCTACTGAGTACACAGAGTATATCTTAAGCGGTGACCTTGATGACAAGTTCGAGGCTGCCAAGAGCGATGAGACCTATACCAAGACATACAACAAATATGCCAACGAGGGACATCATTTCGTATTTACTGAGTATGGCAATGATATCAAGCTTGACAAGAAATATGACAGAACCTATAAGGCTCTGAGCATTTCACTTCCATTCCCTCACAATAAGTCACAGCTCGTTTACAACCCTGAGACCAAGGAGTATGAGTACTATGATTACGGTGCCAAGCATGAGGATGCTGAAGATGGTGAGCCTATGAGCTTCAAGAATGTCATCCTTCAGAAATGTACATTCTCACAGCTTGATGAGAATGGATACCTCATCTACAACTGCATCGATTCAGGTCAGTATGCATGGTACATCACAAATGGTGTAGCCAAGGACGTAACATGGGTTAAGCCCGGTGAGACAGAGGTTACAAGATTCTATGATGAGAACGGCGATGAGCTTGAGATCAACACAGGTAAGACATACATCGCACTTGTTCCCGATGACACATGGGAGAAGGTAATCTTCGAGTAATAAGAATTGCAGCGCACAGCTGTTATGGAAAGAAGTCCGGAAACGGACTTCTTTCATACTTTAGATAAAGTGGTATTGAGAGCCGTCTCTCAATACCGTTTTTTATTATGTTTTTATCATGCTATCTCCAGAGGAGATTGCGCAAACAGAATTGTTTAGATGATCTGTAAGATGTTCATGCAAGCCATTAGCATGATATAATTAAGTGATGTATGTCACATCAGTTATGTTCTTTGCATCATGAAGGAGGCGTATGTATATGAAGCTTACTTTTATCGGGGCAGATCATGAGGTTACAGGGAGCTGCCATTTTATTGAGGCTGCAGACAAAAATATATTGGTCGACTATGGAATGGAGCAGGGCAGGAACTTTTTTGAGAATATGCCGCTGCCTGTTTCAGCGCCGGAGATAGACTATGTTTTCCTTACACATGCACATGTGGATCACTCGGGGAATCTTCCTCTTCTGTATGCAAGGGGATTCAGGGGGAAGATCTTTGCCACTGAGGCGACAGCGGATCTTTGCAGTATTATGCTCCGTGACTGCGCTCACATTCAGATGCAGGAGGCTGAGTGGAGGAACAGAAAAGGCAAGCGAACCAAAGACATAGATATGATGGAGCCTGCATACACCATGGAAGATGCAGAGAATACCATAAGGTGCATTGTCCCGTGCAAATATGGTTCGGAAATAGAGGTGTGCGAGGGCGTTAAGATAAGATTTACCGATATAGGACACCTTCTTGGATCTTCAAGCATTGAGGTGTGGCTTCATGAAAAGAATGTGTCCAAAAAGCTTGTGTTCTCAGGGGATATCGGAAATAAAGACCAGCCGATAATAAAGGATCCGCAGTATACTGATGAGGCTGACTATGTCGTTATGGAGTCAACCTATGGAGACAGGCTGCACTCTGAGACAAAACCGGATTACATACATGACCTGGCTAAGATTCTGGACAAGACTTTTGCAAGGGGAGGCAATGTGGTCATTCCTTCATTTGCAGTTGGAAGAACACAGGAGATACTTTACTTTATAAGGAAAATCAAAATTGAAGGACTTGTAAGCTCTTATCCGAACTTCCCGGTGTTTGTGGACAGCCCCCTTGCAGTTGAAGCAACAGAGATCTTTCAAAAGAACGAGACTGACTGCTACGACGAAGAGGCGATGGAGTTTGTCAGAAAGAAGATCAATCCGCTGACTTTCCCGGGACTTAATCTGGCGATCACGACAGAGGAATCCAGGGCAATCAATGAGGACCCGGAGCCCAAGGTCATCATATCTGCAGCGGGCATGTGCGATGCCGGAAGAATCAGGCATCATCTCAAGCATAACCTGTGGAGAGAAGAGAGTACTATACTATTTGTGGGATACCAGTCTGTGGGAACCACCGGAAGAGCAATCGTCGATGGAGCAGATCAGGTCAAGCTCTTTGGAGAGACAATCGATGTGAAGGCTGAGATTGAGAAGCTTGTCGGACTTTCGGGACATGCGGACAAGAACGGTCTGATCGAGTGGGTAAGAGCTTTTAAGGTAAGACCGAGGAAGATATTTATAGTTCATGGAGAGGACAGCGTATGCACATCTTTTGCTAATTGCCTCTCAGAGGAGTATGGCTATGATACCTATGCGCCATACAGCGGAACAGAGTTCGATCTTATTTCGGGACAGTTCATTAGAGAAGCTGTACCGATTCCTATAAAGAAGAAGGAATCTGCCATATCTGATGTATTTGCCCGTCTCAAGGCAGCAGGTGCAAGGCTTATGGGCATCATAGCAAGATCAGAAGGCATGACCAACAAGGACAAGGCCAAGTTTGCCGACCAGATCAATTCACTGTGTGACAAATGGTCGCGATAAATCATAACTAAGGAGGAGAGTATGAGTAGAGCGGATGATATCTTTATTGATATGTGCAGGGATATCCTTGACAACGGCACGTCTACCGAGGGAGAAAAGGTAAGACCTCACTGGCCGGATGGAACACCAGCTTACACCATCAAGAAATTTGGTGTGGTCAACAGATATGATCTGTCAAAAGAGTTTCCCATAATGACACTGAGGAAAACCGCACTGAAGAGCGCGACAGATGAAGTTCTGTGGATCTATCAGAAAAAGAGCAATAATATAAATGACTTAAACAGCCACATCTGGGATGAGTGGGCCGACAAGACCGGGTCTATAGGCAAGGCATATGGCTATCAGATAGCCCAGAAGAGCATCTACAAAGAGGGCGAGTTTGACCAGATGGACAGGGTCCTCTATGACCTTAAGAACAATCCGTTTTCCAGAAGGATCATGACCAACACATATGTCTTTTCTGACCTTCACGAGATGCATCTGTATCCCTGCGCATACAGCGTCACCTACAATGTGACTCAGAAAAAGGGAGATGACAGACTTACGCTCAACGCTGTTCTCAATCAGAGATCGCAGGATGTGCTCGCTGCCAACAACTGGAACGTGGTCCAGTACGCGGTGCTGATTCATATGATAGCACAGGTGTGTGATATGAATGTTGGGGAACTGGTGCATGTAATTGCTGATGCTCACATTTACGACAGACATGTTCCTCTGATCAAAGAGCTTATTGAGAGAAAGCCACTGCCGGCTCCAAAGTTCCATTTGAATCCGGATGTGAAGGACTTTTACGAATTTACAAGAAATGACGTATCTTTGGAAGGCTACGAGGTCGCAGGAGAGCAGTTCAAGGACATTCCGATAGCGATCTGAGCGATATGAGCGATATAGGGCATGAGTAAACACAATGCCGTGCCAGCACAGGGCATTGTGTTTATGAAATGGCCGAACGGCCATGAGGAAGAAGGACGAAAGTCCGGATTCCGAATGGACGTAGGATTGCGAGAGCGAAGCGGAGCAATCCGTATATCGCGGAGAAAAGTGCAGGAAGAGAGAAAACACAATGCCGTGCCAGCACAGGGCATTGTGTTTATGAAATGGCCGAACGGGCATGAGGAAGAAGTCCGAAAGGACGGATTCCGAATGGACGTAGGATTGCGAGAGCAGAGCGGAGCAATCCGTATATCGCGAAGAAAACGCAGAAGGAGAGAAAAACACAATGCCGTGCAGGCACAGGGCATTGTGTTTATGAAATGGCCGAACGGGCATGAGGAAGAAGTCCGAAAGGACGGATTCCGAATGGACGTAGGATTGCGAGAGCAGAGCGGAGC
>JAEEGL014377287.1_pt1 | contig 31694 bp, 31 predicted proteins | sample 9134231 | NCBI WGS metagenome assembly JAEEGL01 (sample SAMN16246548, study PRJNA631951) | gut metagenome | biome: gut microbiome; feature: rumen; material: fiber-attached | host: Bos | place: Iran: Karaj | collected 2018-10 | reverse complement strand
GTGCGGGTTTTGAGGAGTTCTCGCGGATAGACTTGGCAAACAAGATGGAGTTTGTCATCAGTTACGACTTCCACTTTATTCAAAATGGCCGCAGCCGTATGGTCAACCACCGCCTTACGCCGCTGGCGCTCAACTCCAAGGGGCAGCTATGGCTTGCCCTCGCCTCCTTCTCGCTTTCGCCTCGCAAGCATTTCGGCAATGTGAGGATGTGGCGCGTGACGGAAAGTGGAAATGGCATCGTGGGTAACCGCGATGTGCGAGAGTACTCATTGGTTGATGGAAAATGGCACGACAGCACACCCATCGTCCTTACCGAAACAGAACAGCAATTGCTGATGATGTCGGCGCAAGGCTACACCACCGAGGAGATTGCCACCCGCCTTTTCCGTACAGCCGACACGATGAAATACCACCGCAAAAGACTCTTCCGCAAGCTGGGCGTGGAGACCATCAGCGAAGCCCTCGCCACCGTGATGAGCAGCAATGTGATGTAAGAAAACCCTGACCGTTGATTGATCGGGACTTTCTTTTTATTTAGTAACGATTAAAAAAATAAGGTGTAACGATAAGTGAAAATTAAAATGGGGAGTAAAATGGGGAGTAAAAAAGGAAGTTAAAGAGGACAATACATTTTGCAACAGTGTTGTAGACAAACGTATTGTCCATTTTAACTTCCACTTTAACTTCTACTTTTACTTCCATTTTTACTTCTCATTGTTATATGTTATTTTTTTACTATCACTTAGAGGGGTTTGTTTTTTCGCAACAGGCTTTTTCTTGCCTCACCATACAAGCAGGCTTGTATGGATTCGGCTTATTGAAAACGTCATATTTTTAGCTTCAGCCCACTTGTTTGCCAGAGAAACCTACTCCCACTCGACAAATTATTCTGCTAATTCAAAAATAATGTGTATCTTTGCAGTTTGAAAAAATTATATTTATTATTCAATTAAAGAAAGGACCCGACTATGAAGACAATCGAGAATCTGAACATCGATGCATCGGCAAAGACCAATGTGCTCACTTGGCTGAACGGCTCGTATGACGAAGAGACTAAGCAGGCTATCCGTGATATGGTGGACAATAACCCCAATGAGTTGAACGAGAGTTTCTACCGCAACTTGGAGTTTGGAACCGGCGGACTGCGCGGCATAATGGGCGTGGGTACCAACCGCATGAACAAGTATACGGTGGCGATGGCCACTCAGGGACTTGCCAACTATGTAAAGAAGTGCTTCCCCACGGCCAACCCCATCAAGGCGGCAGTGAGTCACGATAGCCGCAATCATAGTCGCGAATTTGCTGAGATTACCGCCCACGTGCTGGCCGCCAACGGCTTCCACGTATATCTTTTCGATGGGATGCGCCCCACCCCCGAACTATCGTTCGCGGTGCGCCACTTCGGCTGCCAGACGGGCGTGATGGTGACGGCCAGCCACAACCCTAAGGAGTATAACGGCTACAAGGCCTATTGGGACGACGGCTGCCAGCTGGTGGCTCCGCACGATACCAACGTGATTGATGAGGTGATGAAGATTAAAGGGCTCGAAGATGTGAAGATGAGCGGCGGCGAAGCTAACATCGAGATTATAGGGGAGAATGTGGACAGCATGTATCTCAACCGTGTGGAGAAGAACTCACTCCACCCCGAACTCATCAAGAAGCACCACGACCTGAAGATTGTATACACCCCGCTGCATGGGACGGGCATCACGCTGATACCAAGAATGCTGGAGAAACTGGGCTTTACGAATGTGAACGTGGTGAAGGAGCAGGCTACGCCCGACGGCAATTTCCCCACTACCCCCAGTCCCAACCCCGAAGAGAAGGCAGCCATGAAGATGGCGGTGGAGCTGGCCAAGGAGATTGATGCCGACATCGTCTTCGCAAGCGACCCCGACGCCGACCGCGTAGGCGTGGCCGTGAAACGCCCCGACGGCGAGTGGATGCTGCTCAACGGCAACCAAACCATGTCGGTACTGATTTACTATCTGCTCAAGGAATGGAAAGAGACTGGCCGCCTGACAGGCAAGGAATTTATCGTCAAGACTATCGTCACCAGCGAGCTGCCCGCCGACATTGCCAAGAAGGTGGGCGTGAAGGTGTACGATGTGCTGACGGGCTTTAAGTTTATCGGCGACAAAATCCGCGAGCTAGAAGGTAAGGAAGTATTTATCGGCGGTGGTGAAGAGAGTTATGGCTACATGATTGGCGACTTTGTGCGCGACAAGGACGCAGTGGCTGCTTGCTCGATGATTGCCGAGATAGCCGCTTGGGCAGCCGAGCAGGGCAAGACCTTCTTCGACGTGTTGGTTGACCTCTACACTGAATACGGCTTCTATAAAGAAGGCGGCCTGAGCGTGGTGCGCAAGGGTAAGAGCGGTGCCGAGGAGATTCAGCAAATGATGAAGGACTACCGCGAGAATCCGCCCAAGGAGATTGACGGCGAGAAGGTGGTATGCATCAAGGACTACAAACTGCACGAGAGCATCGACACCGTGACCGGCAAGAAAGAGACCATCGACCTGCCCACCAGCAATGTGCTGCAGTATTTCACTGACAAGGGGAACAAGGTGACTGTGCGCCCCAGCGGCACGGAGCCTAAGATTAAGTTCTACTTCGGCGTGAAAGGCGAGTTGCCCAACAAGGAGGGCTTTGACAAGACCAACGCCGCGCTTGATGCCAAGATAGAGGAAATCAAAAAATCGATGAATCTGGCATAGCCGATTGTCTATACCCATGCCCCGCATCAAGACAACTACTTGGTGCGGGGCATTCTTAACAACAACCCATGACAACAACACTTGAAGCGATAGGGATAATACTGCTTACCCTCCTACCCATCATACTGATGATATGGAATAAGCATCGTATCGAACCGCAGGTGCAGCAGTCATTGGATGAGCGACGGGAGGATTACTGGCAGAAGATAACAACACAATATGGCGAGCCTGTGGAGTCGTTGTGGACTGCCGAAGTGCCTTTGCTCATTTATGACGGGTTTCTGGTGATAGCGGGTGTCCGTGTGCCATTCGACAGCATTGTGAACGTCACATGGAACAATGCCGACAATATTCCATGGGGCAGAGGAAACTATCAGGTGATAATGCGCACCAACATTCCTGGACACGAATTCATCCATGCCCTTATGGGAAATGACCCAAAAGAAGCCATCGGCATGGCCGAACAGATACGCAACTATATGCAGAAATGAAACGATTGCTCATAGCCACCGTTCTTGGACTGTTCTTGTGCACAACCGATGTTTGTGCACAGGATGAAGGGCGGTGGACGATGGCATTCTGGAATGTGGAGAACTACTTTGACACGCAGCACGACACGCTGAAAGAGGACATAGAATTTACGCCTACGGGCAAGAACCATTGGACAGCCAAACGCTATGCCGACAAGCGCAACAAGATATACAAAATGGTTGCCGCCATGCAGTGGCCGGCAGTGGTAGGGCTGGCGGAGGTGGAGAACGACCGTGTGCTGCGGGATTTGTGCATGTTCACTCCATTGCGGAAGCAGGGGTATGAGTTTGTACATTATGAGTCGCCCGACAGGCGGGGGATTGACTGCGCGCTACTGTATCGAAAAGAGGTGTTTGAGGTGTTTGAGTCGCGGAGAATAGTTGTTTCGGACAGCTCAGAGGGATTCTATACGCGCGACATACTGATGGTGGGCGGAGTACTGGGAGGAGGCGACAGCTGCTATGTGTTTGTGAACCACTGGCCATCGAAACGAAATGGAGCTGTGGCGGAGCGGCATCGGATGGAAATTGCCCGCCTGCTATTAGGACTGATGGACAGCATCCGGCAGACACACCCCAGGGCACTGGTAATGGCGATGGGCGACTTCAACTCAGCACCCGAGGAGGAAGCTATCAGTAAGGGGTTGGGCTTTGAGGGAGGATGCCAGAACGCGGTGGGATTCTACAACCTGATGTGCAAGATGGCTGCGGGCGAGGGCAGCTACAAATACAAGGACGCATGGTCGTGTATCGACCAGATGATTGCCAACCGAGAACTGACGGCAGAGGTGTTTGCGCCCGACTTTATGCTGACGGACGACACAAAATATATGGGTAAACGGCCTTTTCGCACATACTCTGGTATGAAGTATCTTGGGGGCTACAGCGACCACTTGCCGATAATAGTGAGAATACCATGAAAAGGCTTGTTTTGACATTATTTGCTCTGCTTATGTTGCTACCTTTAGCTGGCAACGCACAGGAGCTGATGCCTTATGCATGGCGAAGCTATTTGGAACTGCTGTTGGAGGAAGGCGAGGACGAGACGGCGGAAGAGTTAATGGAACTATATGAGACCTACCGCGACAAGCCTGCCAATGTGAACGATACGGTGGTGTTGCTGCACGACTTCCCCTTTGTGAACGATTTGCAGCGGGAACGGCTGAAGACTTATGTGGTGCTATACGGCCCGCTGCTCAGTGCAGAGGAGTTGTATACTATCAATGGGTTTGATAGCATGACGGTGGAGTTGCTACGGCCATTGGTAACGTTCGAGCCTATAGAGACATCCCAACGTGCCACCTTGAAGGAGATGCTGGCACATGGACACAGCAATCTGGTGATGGGCGTGGGAGGCACTGTGGAGCAGGCACGAGGCTACCGCGACAGCATCTACGAAGGCGACAACTTGCGGCTGATGTGGCGGTACTATTTCAAGTACAAAGACCGGGTACAGCTGCAACTGTCGGGCGACAAAGACCCAGGCGAGGCATTCTTTGCCGGAAGCCAACGGCAAGGGTTTGATTTCTACAGCTACAGCTTGATGATTAACGATGTCGGACGGTATGTTGGAAATGGTCGGAATCCCTATTTGAAGAGAGTAGTGATAGGACAATATCACGCCCAATTCGGGCAGGGGCTGACGCTGTGGTCGGGGTTCGGCCCTAGGGCGGCATGGGAGACGAGCATCTACCGCAATACGCAGGGCATACGTCCCAGCGGTGCATTCACGGAGTACGGCTACCTGCGTGGAGCAGCGGCCACCATAGCCTTGTCGCAGCGTTGGAGTCTGTCGCTGGCATATTCGTATGTCGACCGCGACGCGACTCTGCCACGGAAGGAAAAGGAGGACACGGTGCAGAGTCTTTACAACTCAGGATATCACCGTACAGAGACTGAGATAAAGAAGCGCAACCAACTGGGAGAGCACCTCATCGGAGGCCATTTGGAATATCGCAACAGCAACCTGCAGATAGGGTTATCGGGAGCAGCAACATTACTGGAGAAGGTCATCATGCCTGCCACTTACGTCTATAACGACAATGCTTTTCGAGGGAACAGCAATATCAACATAGGTTTTGATGCTGCCTATCGTTATCGGCGACTGCTGTTGTTTGGCGAAGCCGCGATATGTGCCAATCATGCTTTCGACAGCACGGTGACAAATGTCAGTCCAGCAGCCGTTATGGGTGGGGAATTTGTTTTTAACAACAACCACCGTGCCAGTCTGCTGATGCGCTACTACTCCCCTACTTATCACAATCTGCATGCCATCGCCCTAGGGCAGAGCAGCACACCGCAGAACGAGATGGGCATCGGCTGTCACTACCAAGGGCGGTTGCCGCTAGGCATAACAGCTACGGGTATCGCCGACTTCTTCTATTTCCCGCACATGAAATACCTAGTCTATGCTCCCAGCCACGGGCAGGAGTACCGTGTGACGCTTTCGAGGGCTGTAGAACTCGTCAAAGGGCTGTCGGTGAATGTGCGCTACCGCTACAAGGAGAAAGGCCGGAATATCACCCCTTCAACGCAGATGGACGGACACTACCTATTAGAACAGACCTACCGCCATCAAGTGCAGGGCGACATAGAATACAGCACAGGCGATTGGCGGCTGGTGACCCGCATAGGCTACGCCCACTATCACGGCGACGCGACTGAGGCGAACAAAGGGCTGCTGCTGTATCAGGACATACAGTATCACCCACAGCACATCCCACTGACAATTGCGGCTCGGGTGGCGTGGTTCGACGTAGATGACTACGAGGCGCGGCTCTACACCGTGGAGAGCGACTTCATCTACCAATACAACAGCATGGCGTATCAGAACGAAGGTTACCGATGCTATCTGGTGGCTCGCTACGACATCACCCCCCACTGGAACATCGGCATCAAATACGGCATCACCGCCTATACCGACAGAGACACCTTCGGCTCCAGCTATGAACAAATCGACGCCAACCACCGCCAGCAATGGAGGATACAGATGCGGATGAAATGGTAGGATTTGTAATAAGATACTCAAAAAAGATTGTAGATTGAGAAAAAAGTTGTAACTTTGCACCATCAAAACAACAAAACACACAACTATGTAAAGACACAAAGAAATAGACATAAATAACTGAGCTTGACGCTCTTGTTCTCCTATCGGAAAAGCTGGTAACTTTCAAGGAGTGAGAATAGGACGCAAAGGGTTCACGCAGTTGGCGTGAATCGCTTTCGTACCTTATTTACTCCAAAGGTATCACCAGCACCTCCGATAGAAATAAGGTTAATAAAAACGAAAGACTCACGCCTTTCTTTATGCCCTCTATTTTGAGAACATCAGCTTCCAGCCCAGGCAGGGAAGCCGAAAACTGAATTAGAGTAGGCAATTAATCTATAAAGCGATACAACTATGAGAAAGAACAACTACACTATCATTGCCAGTGTACTATGTGTACTGTTAGCATCCTGCTCAAACACTTATCAATTCTATCAGGTGCTTGAAACCAAATCTATGAATCATGACAGCCACATAAAAGAGGAAAATAATGAATTGTGCTATGAGAATGCTCAATGCATTATTAGATACAACTTTTGGTCGAATGGTGGTACGGCTAATTTTGAATTCTCCAATAAGACAGATGAAATAATCTACATCGACCTTGCCAAATCATTCTTTGTTCTTAATGGAAAAGCTTTCGATTTATACCAAAATCGTGAATGGGGTCAGGAATCAACTATGGGGGTAGGGTCATCAATGTCATATGGCTATGGCGTTTCTCATTCGGCTGCATTTTCCGTTGGTCATATCGTACCAATCTTCACATCAACGGAAGCTGTTACGAGCACTAAATCAAGCACTATAACCATCAAAGAGAAACGGATAATAGCCGTCCCCCCTCATAGCAAAAAGTACATCAAAACATACAGCATTACAACCTCACCATTCCTATCCTGCGACCTAGAACTTTATCCATCACAAAATGCAAAGCTTGATTTTTCGGAAGAGGATTCTCCATATCATTTCTCCGACATCATTACCTATACTGTTGGTAATAACTCACAACATATCACTATAAACAACGAATTCTATGTATCATCTATTACCAATTATGCCGAACCAGAGATTGTGGTAATGAAAAAAAGAGAAGAACCATGTGAGAATATGAAACATCCTGATTATGTTGAGCCAAAATATGATTTGTTTGATAAGTATATTCGTGACAGCATTTGCGTTTTTGCCAGTTCTTTCTATAACACATATGATATTACCTCATACAAAAAGTTGTATGACAAAAAAGATTATCGTTCCTACCAATACAACAAACAATATCAAGCCTACACTAAGTCAAATTCGAATTCGTCAAAAGGAGTTGTAGGTTTTGCCGGGATCATGCTTATAGGAGTGCCTATTGTCATACTATTATCGAATGTTGTAAAATAGGATTTTAACGAGGAATACACTTTTGTTGAACGAATATTAATTTACATCATCTATTCTGAACAGTTGAGAAGCTATTATCCTGATGCATAAATATTGACACTGAAAGAAATGTCCTCGTCTGTATGGCGGGGACTTTGTTTTGTATGCAATTTATCTATGGACAGAAGTTTTATTTTTGTAATTGACAATTATTGGCTATATTTGCAATATATTTGATTTGTCTCATGAAACGCTCAAAGATCACAGAATCAATCATCAATGCACTCAATGCCTTGCCATTTTATACAGAAACTTGGCTATATGGCAGTGAGGCACGTGGCAATGCCCAGGCCGATTCGGATATTGACCTGCTGATATTGGTGGATTCTGTGAGCCCTGAAACAGAAAACGATATATTCAAGGCACTCTATCCCATAGAGCTTTCCACTGGTATTCTTATTAACCCTCTTGTGGTTGCAAGGTCACAATGGGGTTCAACGGTGTCACCGTTTTATTTGAACGTAACAAATGAAAGGGTAAGGCTGTGATAACATTGACTAAAGAACAACGCATTGCGATTGTCCGGTATCGAATGGAAAACGCAAACAACACCCTTAAGGAGGTCGAAAGCCATATACAGAATGGGTTTTATAATACGGCTGTCAACCGTATGTATTATGCTTGCTACTATGCTGCAAGTGCCATACTGATTGCCAAAGGAGTTGAGACGAAATCACATGATGGAGTCCGTCGCATGGTGGGTCAGGAATTGGTTCTGAAGGGGGTTATTGATGCTGAGTATGGACGTTTCTACAGCCAATTGTTTTCTAAGCGCGAAAGTGGAGACTATGAGGATTTCATTAACCACGACTTAAAGACTGTAGAATCACTATTCCCTATAGCACGGTCATTTGTCGCTATAATAGAAGACCATGTGAGTCGATGGTTGACTTAATGATAGATTGGTTTCCCGACTTTGCAGATGTTCTTCAAGAGTTGCTTATTGTTGCAAATTTGCAATCATGGGCGGTCGAAAGGTTCCGAGGCTAGTGGTTGTCTTTACCTGTCGTAAAGGTTATTTGGATCCCTTTTCATACGACAAGGTTGCTAAACCAATCGATTATTCAGACAGAAAGTATCCCGACACTATCGTCTTGCAAAAGGGGTAAGAAAGTCTATTTGACTCATATCCCGACGCGATATAATCAATGGTTATTTGGAGAAGAGACCTCGTCGGTGTGAGGTGGGATAACGCCTTGCTCTTGGAGTTTCTTATAGGTCTTTTCGGCGGCTAGCTGCTCGGCGGCTTTGATGGAGTATTCGATAGCGTGTTCGGCAGGGGAGCCGTCAATTTTGACCCTCACGTCATAGTGGCGGCGGCTTTCTTTCCCTTGGTAGAAAGTGCGTTCGACCTCGAAACTGATCTTCTTGCGGTTCTTTTGACCCCAGTCTATCAGCTTACTCTTGAAATTCCAATCGGTATGGGCCATGGCATCAACATCGATATGAATGCCGATTATCTTTTCGACAATGACTTTGCGGGTGAACTTATACCCTTTCTCTAAATAGATAGCTCCTACCAAAGCTTCAAAAGCATCACCATCAACCGACTTGAAGATGCCTTGCGACTCACGGTTATACTGGATAAGTTGTGAGAGGCCAATCTTCTGAGCCAACTTATTGAGGTTGGCACGGCTGACTAACTTAGAGCGCATTTCGGTAAGGTAGCCTTCGCCTTGGAAGGGATATTTCTTATAGAGGTACTCAGCTACAACTGCACTTAGCACTGCATCGCCCAAATATTCCAACCTTTCGTTGTTGATGCGCCAACCTTGCCCCATTTCCAACGACTTGGAGCGGTGGATAAAGGCAATCTGATACAACTTAGTATTGCGTGGGGAGAACCCCAACACGTTCTTAAAGAAAAGATAGAACTCTTTGTTTTCGCCCTTATAACGACAGAAATTCAGCATACTAGTATTTACGGAAAGCCAGACAGGCATTATGTCCGCCAAAACCGAAAGTATTACTGAGAGCAAAATCTACACGACGGTAGGTGGGCTTGTTGAAAGAGAAGTCGAGATTGGGGATATTGGGGTCGTCGGTGAAATGATTGATAGTGGGTGGCACTACATCGTTCTGAACAGCCAGAATGGTGGCAATAGCCTCCACTGCCCCAGCAGCACCTAGGAGATGACCCGTCATTGACTTGGTGGAATTGAGCGTAAGCTTATGAGCATGCTCACCAAAGAGAGAGACCACAGCCTTAGGCTCCGAGATATCGCCAATGGGGGTAGAGGTGCCATGGGAATTGATGTGGTCGACGTCAGAGATCTGCATCCCTGAATCCTCAATCGCCCAACGCATGGCATTCAGGGCACCCAGCCCCTCGGGGTGGGAGGCTGCAATATGATAGGCATCGGCACTGAGACCCGACCCAGTAAGTTCGGCATAAATCTTCGCGCCGCGAGCCTTGGCGTGCTCCAGCTCCTCAAGAATGAGCGCACCAGCACCCTCGCCCAATACAAATCCGTCGCGGTCTTTGTCGAATGGGCGGGAAGCAGTGAGGGGGTCATCGTTACGCAGAGAAAGAGCCTGCATGGAAGAGAATCCTCCAATGCCTGACTCGATAATGGCTGCTTCGCTACCGCCTGCCACAAACACATCGGCCTTGCCTAGGCGAAGCATCATAAAGGCATCGGCAATTGACATAGCCGACGAGGCACAAGCAGCAGAAGTAGAATAATTGGGGCCACGGAAACCGTACTTGATTGAAATCAAGCCAGCACATATGTCGGTGATGGTCTTGGTTACAAAGAAGGGGCTGAATCGAGGCACCATGTGACCAGAGGCAAACGAGATAAGCTCATCCTGAAAGGTACCACAACCACCCATACCTGTGCCAAATATGACACCGACACGGTCTTTATCTATATGCTCTAGGTCAAGTCCAGCATCGCGAATGGCCTCATCGGCGGCTGCTATACCCAGTTGAGCATATCGGTCGACCTTGCGAACCTCTTTACGGTCAAAAAAAAGTGCTGGGTCAAAATCTTTGACCTCAGCAGCGATTCGACATTTGAAATTGGAAGTATCAAAACGAGTAATCAGGCCGGCGCCACTTACTCCTCTCAACAGAGCATCCCAAAACTGAGAAACATTGTTTCCAATAGGAGTAAGTGTGCCTAGACCTGTGATTACAACTCGTTTCAACTCCATTCAGTTGAAAGAAAAAGAATTAGTTTTGAGCCTTTTCGATGAAAGCTACTGCATCACCGACAGTGACAATCTTTTCAGCCTCCTCATCGGGGATCTGGACGTCGAATTCTTTTTCGAGTTCCATTATCAGTTCGACAGTATCCAAAGAGTCAGCGCCAAGATCGTTAGTGAAACTGGCCTCAAGTGTAACATCTTTTTCATCTACACCGAGCTTATCAACAATGATAGCTTTTACTTTCGTTGCAATTTCAGACATTTTCTTTACATTTTTGAGTTTAACAGGGTGCAAAGAAACGAAAAAAAACTCATATAACCACTATTTTTAACTAATTTTCTTTAGGCGGCAAACAATATATGTTTCATAATAAGATATTTACATACACTAAAAGTTGTAGAAGATACACGTTTTTCTAGCCAAGAAAAAGAGAAAAAAGCACATAATATGGAGTAGAATTTGTTAATTTTGGTAATATTGGCAGAGGCCAAAATGTTAAATTTTGTGGAAATACAACAATTTGAGAGAATTAGCGTTATCCGATAGAGAAATTGAAAGAACATGATAAAAATAGCGATTCTTGCCTCGGGCAACGGCACAAACGCCCAACAGATTAGCGAGTATTTTGCTGACCATGAACAAGTGAAGGTAGACTGCATCATATACAACCGCAAGGATGCCTATGTGGCTGAAAGAGCTAAAAAATTGGGCATACCTGCAGTATATTACGGCAGGAAGGACTTCTTTGAGAATGGGAAGGTGCTGTCCTATCTGAAAAACCGGGGAATAGATTGGGTAATCCTGGCAGGCTTCTTGTGGCTTGTACCGGAAGATATACTAGCCGCATTCCCTAACCACATAATCAATATACATCCCGCCCTACTGCCCAAGTATGGTGGAAAAGGGATGTATGGGCACCACGTGCATGAAGCAGTCATTGCAAACCATGAAAAAGAAAGTGGCATCACCATCCATATTGTTGACTGCCACTATGACAAAGGAACCACATTATTCCAAGCTACGTGTCCAATCACAGATGAAGACACGCCCGACACCTTAGCAGGTAAAATTCACCTCCTTGAAAAGGAGTACTTTCCCTCAATCATCGAAAAAACCATACTCGGATGAGAATAGGTGTAAACTCACGATTGCTCTTAGCGGGAAAGATGGATGGCATCGGCTGGTTCACTACCGAGACAATGAGACGTATTGTATTGGATCACCCCGAACATGAGTTCTTCTTTTTCTTTGACCGCAAGCCTGACCCGCAATTTATATTTTCTTCAAATGTGCATCCGGTGGTCTTATGCCCTCAGGCTCGCCACCCGATACTATGGTATATCTTCTTCCAGATGAGCATACCTCGCGCATTAAAACGCAACAAAATAGATCTATTCCTATCCCCAGACGGATACATGTCGCTTAACACAAAAGTACCAACGCTGACAGTTATCCACGACATTAATTTTGAGCATAGTCCCGACAATCTCAAGCCTTCACACCAGAAGTATATGACATACTTCTCCCCTCAGTTTGCCCGATATAGCACTAGAATAGCAACCGTCTCGGATTATTCAAAACAGGACATAGTCAACACCTACCATATTGATCCCGAAAAAATAGACGTCGTATTCGACGGCGCACACGAGGGGTATCGCCCCCTTTCTCCAGCAGAACAAAAGGAGACGAGAAATCAATATTCAGAGGGAAACCGCTATTTTATATTTATAAGTACTATACTTAAAAGAAAGAACTTGGCCACCCTACTCACTGCGTTCGATCTATTTAAGATGACAGATACTGAGAATACAAAACTGCTGGTAGTGGGTCACCGCGTGTGGTGGAAAGACGAGCTGGCAAAGGCCTACCAACAGATGCAACAAAAGAGTGATGTTGTATTTATTGGAAGGGCTGAGCCACAAGTGCTAAGTCGCCTATTAGGGTCTGCTACTGCTTTGGTATATCCTTCATTCTATGAAGGTTTTGGAATTCCCATTATTGAAGCATTTGAAGCAGAGGTGCCAGTAATAACTTCCAATTGCACATCCATGCCCGAAGTAGCGGGTGACGCCGCACTACTTGTCGACCCCACCAATGCCCAAGCGATGGCTGATGCTATGACGCAAATATCCAGCAATCCAGCACTCTGTGCTGAGTTGGTCGCCAAGGGACGCACTCGCAGAGACCTCTTTAGTTGGGAGCGCACCGCTGACTTGCTTTGGAATAGTATGATGAAGACGCTTGAAGATGCCCTATGAAAAAGATTTGGATCTCCATAGGTCTATTTTTTGCCTGCTTGCAATTTGTCAAAGCTCAGGAATCTAATCTGCCTGACAGTTCCCAAGTTGTCAATCTGGTTTATAATGGTTCCTTTGAAGAATACAGATACTGTCCCAAGAGAGTAGACGCTGTTGGCATACTGACACTGGTGGAGGGGTGGTACCAACCCACACGAGGAAGCGCCGACTACTTTAACGTTTGCGGCAGCCGTGAATGCAGTGTACCCAATAACAAACTAGGGCAACAAATGCCTCACGACGGGGATGGCTACTGCGGTATTTATTGCAGTAAGAATGATTACCGAGAATATCTTCAGACACGCTTACGCCGCAAATTACACAAAGGCGACAGTATTCGGCTTACATACTGGGTCAGTCTCTCAGAAGAGTCTACAGGGGCTGTTGCCACACTAGGTGGCCTATTCACCCAAGAGAGCATCAGCGACACTGTTAGAAGCCTCTTTTTAGCAAAAGAAAGAGAGTATATCACGGAGGACATCTTTCAGACCATTTCGCACACTTATAACCCACAAGTGGTCAACCCGATTGACTCAACCATCATGGACACTCGCAACTGGCATCGCATCACAGGTACATTTGTGGCACAAGGTGGTGAGCAATATATTACGATAGGAAACTTCCATCTTGCCGAGCGGTCGGGATATGTCGATTACGACTCTCTGACACGGTTGCTCCCTGGCGCCTACTACTACATTGACGATGTCACTGTAGAATGTCTTAACTGCCCCCCACCAATAGCAGACGACCTGAATGTGGACTCTACCTATTTGACCGAGGAGCAGCCTGCCTTCACTGTTGGATGCTCCTTTGTGCTGAAAGAAATCTTCTTTGAATTCGACAAGAGTACCCTCTTACAGCAGTCCTACTTTGAGCTAAAGAGCCTCATCTCACTCCTTGACACCTACCCTCAGATGAGAATTGAAATCGGTGGCCACACCGATAGTAAAGGCTCTGACAGCTACAACCTGAGGCTCTCTGAAAACCGGGCAAAGGCCGTATACGACTATTTGATATTAAAAGGTATTAGCGAGAAAAGGTTGCAGTACAAAGGTTATGGCAAAAACAAGCCTATCGACACAAATGATACGGAGGAAGGACGTGCCAATAACCGACGAGTAGAATTTCAGATACTCTCCATGTAAGTATAAGGATATAAAAGGGAATAAAAAAAGAGGCGGCCTGTACAGGTCGCCTCTTTTTATGTTACCAATCTTTTATTCAATAACGCGATAGAAGGATACACGGCGGTTGAGTTCGTAGTGGATGTCACCGAAGGCAACGGTCTTACCTTTCCAATCAACAGTGAGACGGTCAGGATCGATACCATACTTCTTAACCATGATGCGCTTCACCTCTTCAGCACGCTTCTGAGAGAGCTTCATGTTGTACTCGTCGGAAGCAGTGTAGTCGCAGAAACCAACAACGGTCAGTTTCAGGTCGGGGTTGTCTTTCATCACGCGGGAGACAGCCTTCACCTTGATCATCTCAGCATCGGTCACGTGCCAAGAGTCGTTGGGATACAGAACCGAGAAAGGAATAGCATAATAGGTCAGCTGGTCAGCCTTGAGCTGGTCAAGAACACCATTCAGGCTGTCGGTAACCTGCTGGGCACGAGCCAGAGCCTCACGACGGATTCTTTCGTTCTCAGCATTGAGATCATCAACCTGAGCACGGAGCTTCTTCTCGTTGTCCTTAGCAACAGCAACATCTTTCTTCAGAGCTTCGTTCTCGTCCTCGAGGGCATCGAGTTTCTCTTTGGTGAGAAGAGCGCGCTGTGCGATCAGTTCCTTATCAGCGGCGGTCACACCGAGGTTGAAGATGTAGCCAACAGTGGCGAGGAAGTCAGAGTGGTGGTAACCAACACCTTTTCTCCAGAAAGCGGGAGCATCGGCGATAATGTCAGACTCAACTTCGATGAAGAGATTGCTTCTGTCAGACACTCTGTAGCTGAAACCAAGACCAGCATCCAGCTGGCAGCCGGCACGGTACATAGCACGAGCCTCATTGCCGCTGAAAGCAACACCAGCACCACCGAACACATACAAGTTACCACGACGCTCGGGATTCCAGTTGTGGAAGCTGTTGTTCAAAGACAGCAAAAACTCAGCGGTAACGGCGCTATGCTTGTCCATCGACTGATAAATCTTCTCACCATTCTCACCATCGAGAGGTTGCACACCCCATATACCATTTGCTAAAGTGGCTGAATCATTCTGGTTGCAGTTACCGAAAAGGCTAGGATGAACATAGCGGAAACGGAGGAAAAAGCCACGGTCGACTTCTTTCTGGAGGATGATGCCGAGACCAGCATTGAAACCACCACCCCAGTAGGGATTATCAACACCTAAAAACTGATAAGCATCCGGCTGGGCCATGAAATGACCACTGATACCAATGCCCCAATTGCTCCAAAAACCATACTGAGGATATTCGGGAACCTCGTTTTGGGCAAAAGCGTTGCCTGCAAATGCGAACATACAGAACAACACTGCGATTTTTGATACTTTTTTCAACATATTGGTATACATTTTGTTATAATTAATATTACACTTCTTTTCAAAATGCAAAATTACACTTTTTTTTTTACTCACAAAACTTTTTTTTAAGAAATTGTACTTTTGACGCTTCGCGGACTTATCAACATGTTATCAACAGGGTCCCTCCCCAGCACATAGAAGGGGACACGAAAATCACCTTAACACTCCCTCTGCCTAGTCAAACAATCTGAACGTAGCTATTGCTCATTACCCCTTTAACGACACACTTCTCCCCTATAGCAAAACGTTAAATAATCCCCTCACAACAGAAATATATAATGATTATGGCTTTTTTTTTGTATTTTTGCAAATTCAAATCACACATGTATCATCAAAACATTCAGCCATGAACACTATCCGATTGAATACCGATTATTTAAAACAATTTGTCAGTCCGACCGAGCTGGGCTCCATCCGCAACGAAGTACTCCAAGCTAAGAAAACCTTACTCTCTGGAAGCGGTAGAGGCAATGATTTCCTCGGCTGGCTCGACCTACCCAAAGACCTCTCCCCCGAAATCGTCAATAATATCAAAGCCGACGTACAACGCATCTCACCCCGTGCGTCACTCTTCGTAGTAATCGGCATCGGAGGAAGCTATCTGGGTGCCCGAGCAGTTATTGAGGCCCTGCAGTCAGAGTTTGCTTCCATGCAATCCGACGGCTCTCACCCATATATTATTTATGCTGGCCACACGCTCAGCGAGGACTACTACTGCCAACTCTTGAAACTCCTCGACAACCACGACTATGCCGTTGCCGTCATTTCCAAGTCAGGCACCACCACCGAGCCTGCCGTCGCTTTCCGTATCATCAAGTCCCATCTCGAGAAGAAATATGGTAAAACCGATGCAGCCGGACGCATCATCGCGATTACCGATGCCCGTAGGGGCGCCCTGCATGATATTGCTCAGCAGGAAGGCTATCGCACCTATGTGATTCCCGACAACGTAGGAGGCCGATTCTCCGTCCTCACACCTGTCGGACTTCTGCCCATTGCCATGGCTGGCTACAACATCGACCAACTCCTGCAAGGCGCTTGCGACATGCGCCGCCTTTGCACCGAGAGCGACGACCTCGACGAGAACCCAGCCCTCCTCTATGCTGCGCTCCGCAACATACTATATCGCAAAGGATATAAGGTCGAAATCCTAGAGAACTTCATCCCCCAACTGAAGTACATCAGCGAATGGTGGAAACAACTCTATGGCGAGAGCGAAGGCAAAGAGGGTAAAGGCATTCTGCCCCACAGCCTCAGTTTCACCACCGACCTCCATTCCATGGGCCAATATGTCCAAGAGGGCGAACGTCTGATGTTTGAAACAGTATTGAGCCTCGAGAAGCCCCAAGGCAAGGTGGAAATACCTGCCGATGAGAAAAACCTTGATGGCATCAACTACCTTCTCGGAAAGAGCCTTACCGAAATCAATCTCAATGCAGAAATTGGTACCATACTCGCCCACAACGACGGCGGCGTCCCCGTGTTGCGCATCTTATTGCCCACCGTCGACGAATATACGCTTGGCCAATTAATCTATTTCTTTGAATTTGCTTGCGGTGTCAGTGGCTACACATTGGGTGTCAACCCCTTCGACCAACCTGGCGTAGAAGCATACAAAAAGAACATGTTCCGCCTCCTAGGAAAACCAGGCTACGGCAGCAACTGATAACACCAGCCCTGCTATATCACAACAAGGGTCGAATGCCATATGGCACTCGACCCTTTCATTATTCTACTAGAAAGGAAGGTCTCCCAACGGTTCCGTCTCGCTGTTAAGTATAGTCGAGAGAGGGTCTTGTTCACGCTCGGCCGTATCGTCGGGACGGTTCCTGTTAGCAAGCACCGTGAAGTTGTCAGCCACCACCTCGGTGATGTACCTCTTATTGCCTTCTTTGTCCTCCCACGAACGGGTCTGGAGCTTGCCCTCCACATATAGTTGGGTACCCTTGCGGAGTATCTTCTCTGCTATTTCAGCAAGCGCGCGCCAGCACACCACATTGTGCCATTCCGTCTGCTCCACACGCTCCCCGTCCTTGGTTCTTCTGTATTCGGTGGTAGCCAGAGGGAACGAAGCCTTCTTTACCACGCTTGATGTTTCGTTATTGCGATCCTGCGGGAAAGCTACCACATCAGGGTTCTTCCCCAGATTTCCAATTAGTATTACTTTGTTTACTCCAACCATAAATTAAAGACTGTTTAGTATTGCCTTAAGGCAAGGAATCATGCTGCAAAGATAATACTTTTTATACAATTGGACAAGTAAAGATTTTCACAATTCCGACAAATACCTGTCTATCAACCGTGAAATTGGAAGATATTTCATTTCTGACCACTCAATAGGTTGCATTTTTTTAGGCATTTTGATGGGTCTGTCATTAAAAAAAACCTGCACAAATTGAGCCTTGATGGTCCTATGTGTTAACTGGTGTGTCAGGCATGGCCCCAGCTCCATGCGCTGTGGATCCTCTCCCATCCAATTCCTCACAGTCTCCCGCATCCAGTCCATCAATTCCGATGATTCCACTGGGCGGTCCGTCTCACACAGGGGCAGTTCGTACAATCCTTGCCAAATATCGCCCTGCCCCCGCTGCTGCACCACGATGATAGGGTTAGGGCTGCTCCACCGAATATCAAAATAGTAAAAATACCTCTCCTTCACTTTCACGGCCGATGGCCGCACAGGAAGCATATCCACCACCCCATTCCGATAGGCCAAACAATCCTGGCTGAAGATACAATTAGCACAGTCACAACCTGTTGGCTTGCAATACAACGACCCAAAATCCATCAATGCTTGGTTGAACTGCCCAGGTCGCTCCTTGTCAATCAAATGCATCAGACGCTGCTCAAACTCCTTATACGCCTTATTCGTCCCAATCGGCGTATACACTTGATAGAGGCGAGAAATGAGACGGTACACGTTGCCATCAATAACAGGATAGGGCAACCCGAAGGCAAACGACGCGATAGCTGCCGCCGTATAGCGTCCTACGCCCTTCAAGGCCAATATGCCCTCATACGTGTCGGGAAAACGACCCTGCAGGTCATAGGCAATGTGGCGAGCAGCAGCATGCAGGTTACGTGCCCTAGAATAATAGCCTAAGCCCTGCCAACTCTTCAACACCTGCTCCTCTGTGGCATTTGCCAAATCTTGCACAGTAGGGTATTGCTTGACGAAATGCTCATAATAACTCCTCCCTTGCTCAATGCGGGTCTGCTGAAGAATAATCTCCGAGAGCCATATATAATATGGATTATCCGTGTCTCTCCACGGCAACTGTCGGCCAAATTCTGAGTACCAATTTATGATCTTATCTGCGAACATCCGAAGGGGTCAATTTTTGAAAAATCAGTGCTAAAAAAGGAGTTTTGAACACGATATTAAACGATAACTATCTGAAAAAACTGTGTTAAATATTATTTTCGTAAAATTCATAATTGCCATAATAAAAATATTTTACAAATAACGATATGTTAAAAATCACCTTTAAGCGTTTCTAGAAGGGGTCAAAATCTTTGCCAATTCAAAAAAAAGTCCGACTTTTGCACCCGCTTTTTCACAAAAAAAGCACCCCTAAATAACGTAAACAAACAAAAAAAATTATAGTTATCATGTCAAAGATTTGCGAAATTACTGGTAAAAGAGTGATCCGTGGTAATAACGTTTCCCACTCCCGCGTTCACACCAAACGCACCTTCTCCCCCAACCTCCATACCAAAAAGTTCTACATCCCCGAAGAGGATATGTGGATTACCCTCAAAGTAAGTGCCAAAGGCATGCGCATCATCAATAAGAAAGGTATTCTTGCCGCCCTCAACGATGCTGCCGCCCAAGGTCATCTTCAATTCTAACACGAAGACAACACAGTCTTAATAAACAACCCATTTTATCAATCCCTAACAAGAAAGAAGGTAATAACAATGATCGTAGTTCCTATCAAAGAAGGTGAAAACATTGAAAGAGCTCTCAAGAAGCTTAAGAGAAAATTCGAAAAAACTGGTGTCGTGAAAGAACTTCGCGAACGTCAGAAATTCACTAAACCTTCCGTCATCAATCGGGAACGCAGACAAAAAGCCATCTACGTCCAGCACCTGCGCCAGCAGGAACTCGACAAGTAAATCACTCCGAGTCTGCACGCATCAAAAAAAGGAGGGTGTCCGAATGGGCACCCTCCTTTTTTTAAGGGAAACGGCTATTTATACCGCTCCTTATACTTATCAATCTGACCCTTCATCGAGTCCACACAGTCCGAAACAGCCTCCTCGAAGCTGTCTGCCTGCTTACTATTGAACAAAGTCTGTCCCGGCAAACTCAGCGACAACTCTGCTATCTTATTATTGTCGGTCTCCGGCTTATCAATTTTCAGAATCACTTCACACTTAGTGGCATTGTCAATCAGACGGTCGAGTTTGGCGACTTTCTCGTTGACGAATTTCTCCAATTTAGGGTCTGCCTTAAATTTCACGGCATTGATTGTTGTGTTCATAGTTACCTCCTTATTTTTTATTGGCCCGAGGATGGGCGTGTTTATATGTTTCTTTCAAATGTTCGCGGGCCACGTGCGTATACACTTCCGTGGTACCCAGGTCGCTGTGTCCGAGCAACTCCTTGATGGCATCTATGTTGGCACCTTCGTTAAGCATGTGTGTTGCAAACGTGTGCCTGAACACGTGTGGGCTTGTACGCTCGGCCGTGGAAATGGGCGCCATATACCTTTTCACTATCAGATATATCATCCCATCGCTCACCGCCCTGCCCTTGCCATTCACCAGCAGCCTGTCCGTCTCCTCATATTGCTCGTTGGCAGCCTTCATCTCATCAATCTTCTTCTTCCTTAACGCAAGAAAACGCGAAATATTTTGTGCCAACTCATTTTCTATCGGAATAATTCTCTCTTTATTTCCCTTTCCCCTCACCTTGATGTTTTTCGACGAGAGGTCAATGTTGCCCAACCGCAGCATCGCCAACTCCGAGCGGCGCATACCCGTCTCATATAGCATCCTCAACACCAACTTCTCCATCTCTCCGTCATAAGTATCTGGATACATATCGCTATAGATTCTCTCCACTTCGCTCTCGCGAAAAAACACTGGAAGCCGCTTCGGCACCTTCGGCGAAGTCACCTTCGCCATAATGTCGCGATCCAGATAGCCCTGGCGGCGCAAATACTTAAACCAAGCCCGCAGCACCGCTATCTGTTTCGTCACCGTGCCCGCCGATTCACCCGCAGCCATCTGTCCCATCTGCCACTCGCGAACATGCCCTGCCTCAATCTCCTCCACCTCACTCACACCCTGCGACTCCAAATACTTGCCAAAACGAACTACCTCGTCCTCATAATAGCGGCAAGTACTCGCCGCAAGGCGCTTCTCTGTGGTCACATAGTCCACAAAACACTGTATGGCGGTTTCCACTTTCACATTTGCAAAAATACACAAAAAATCCGTAACAAATGTTAAAAGCATTATTATTTTTTTCACTTCTCATCCTTGATAATTCACCAACAGCCTTGAACCTTACTAATAGTCAGCACACTGCCCCCATTTTCAATCGACAGCCTAAATGCTACCTACCTACAAAAACCATCGCCCTACCCGCGTCAAACACTCCCATTCCACTAGTCCAACCTCCCTCCCCAAGGCTCAAATCAACACTCATCACCCGCACCTCCGTCTCCTTACGCCTATAACTTTTTATAAATCTCATTTATAAACAATTACATCAATTTTTCGCTTATATAAGCGAAAAAGAATCAAATATGGATTGACTACAAACCGAGCAACACATATACTCATGGTAAAACAAAACATTCATTATAAAATAACAAGGGCTTGGCGACAGTGGCCAAGCCCATAATGTATGTGATTGAGTAAAAAGGAATATGGAATTCGCTGATTACTGGAGTTTGGCGAGGGCTTCCTTGATGCGGCGGAGGGCTTCACGGAGGAGGTCTTCGCTGGTGGCGTAGCTGAGACGGATGCAGGCGTCATCGCCGAAGGCTGAACCCATGACAGTGGCGACGTTGGCCTCGTTGAGGAGGTAGAAAGCCATGTCGGTGGAGTTCTCAATCTTCTTGCCATTGAAGCTCTTGCCGTAGTAGCTGCTGACATCGGGGAAGAAATAGAAGGCACCCTGGGGCATGCAGACCTTGAGGCCCGGAATGTCGCAGAGGAGCTTGTAGACCATGTCGCGACGCTGACGGAAGATGTTGCGCATGTTGATGATGTCGTCGCTGGTGGCAGGGTCCATGAGCATGGCACGGACGGTGGCCTTCTGAGCGATGGAGCAAGTGGCGCTTGTTACCTGTCCCTGCAGTTTGTTGCAGGCCTTAGCGATGACGAGGGGTGCACCGATGAAACCAATACGCCAGCCGGTCATGGCGAAACCTTTAGCAACACCGTTGACGGTGATAACGCGCTCTTTGACTTCGGGGAACTGGGCAAGGGACTCGTGTTTGCCAACAAAGTTGATGTGCTCATAGATTTCGTCGGACATGACAAAGAGGTTCTCATGGCGAGCAACGACTTCGGCAATGCCCTTGAGTTCTTCCTTGGTGTAGAGCATGCCGGTGGGGTTGCTGGGGCTGGAGAACATGATAAGCTTGGTGCGGGGAGTGATGGCTGCCTCGAGTTGCTGGGGAGTGACCTTAAAGTCGTTCTCGATGGAGGTCTTGACGTAGACGGGTTTGCCTTCGGCCACACGGACTATCTCTTTATATGAGACCCAGAAGGGGGTGGGAATGATGACCTCGTCGCCAGGGTTCACCAAGCACTGAACCACCTGATAGATGGCCTGCTTACCACCAGTAGAGACAACAATCTGTTCGGGCTTGTAATCAAGGTTGTTGTCGCGTTTGAACTTCTGTGCTATAGCCTCACGGAGGTCGGCGTAGCCGGGCACGGGAGGATAGTGGGTAAAGTTGTCGTCGATGGCCTTTTTGGCAGCCTCTTTAACGGTATCGGGGGTATTGAAGTCGGGTTCGCCGATAGAGAGGCTTATGACGTCTTTACCCTGGGCTTTGAGTTCGCGAGCCTTAGCGGTCATGGCGAGGGTCTCGCTCTCAGCCATGTTGAGGATACGATTGCTTATGATTTCCATATTATTAAAGTGTTAATGTTATTGTATTCTGAAACGATACGAAGTCTCGTTCGGGGTGCAAAAAAATCACCACCGGAAACAAGGTTTCGGTCTGCAAAGGTACACACTTTTTTTTAATATTTGGTGGAATTCAAAAAAAATTGTATATTTGTATCTTGATAAATATGTGCCAACGGCACCCCTAATGATAATTTAAATACTTGTAAACTATGGCAAAAGAAATGTCAGACATAGAGGCTCAGAAACTCGAAAAACTGAAGATTCTTCAGAGCACAATGGAAAAGATTGAAAAAAACTATGGCAAGGGAGCTGTGATGAAATTGGGCGACCGTGCGACGGAAAAGGTGGACGTGATTTCGACCGGCAGCATCAATCTGGATGCCGCCTTGGGCGTGGGAGGTTTTCCCAAGGGTCGTATAGTGGAGATATTCGGCCCGGAATCGTCGGGTAAGACCACCCTGGCCATACACGCCATAGCAGAATGCCAGAAGAACGGTGGAATCGCCGCCTTTATCGATGCCGAACATGCCTTCGACAGTTTCTATGCTAAGAAGCTGGGGGTTGATACCGACAACCTGTTTGTGTCGCAGCCCGACAATGGGGAGCAGGCGCTGGAAATTGCCGACAACCTGATTCGTTCAGGCGCGATCGACATTATCGTGGTCGACTCAGTGGCTGCACTGACACCCAAGGCAGAAATCGATGGTGAGATGGGCGACTCGAAGGTGGGTCTGCAGGCCCGACTGATGAGCCAGGCCATGCGCAAACTGACCTCCACCATCAGCAAGACCAACTGCTGCTGCATCTTCATCAACCAGCTACGTGAGAAGATTGGCGTCCTGTTCGGCAACCCCGAGACCACTACGGGCGGCAACGCTCTGAAGTTCTACGCCTCGGTACGTGTTGACATACGTCGCATACAAGCCATCAAGGATGGCGACCAAAATGTAGGCAACCGTGTGAAGGTGAAGATTGTAAAGAACAAGGTGGCTCCCCCCTTCCGCACCTGCGAGTTCGACCTGATGTTTGGAGAGGGCATTTCCAAGTTGGGCGAAATCATCGACCTCGGCGTGGAACAAAACATTCTCAAGAAGAGCGGTTCGTGGTTCAGCTATGGTGACACCAAACTGGCTCAGGGACGCGAAGCACTGAAACAGCTGTTGCGGGACAACCCCGAGCTATGTGAAGAACTGGAAGGAAAAGTACGTGCTGCCGTACTGGAAAAAGCCGAAGAGGAATGAAACGACTGCTGATAGAAGAGGAATGAAACGACTGCTGATAATTGGTCTATTACTTTTGTGCCACCTATCGATGCGGGCCCAGACCGACTCGGTAGCTGTGCCTCAATGGGAGGACACTGCCTACAGCGAGGAAGAGTATCAAGCCCCTAACATCCACCCTATCTACTATTTCGGCAGTCCCTTCTGCGAGCACTTTGCCGAGATGAAGTTGTTCCTAGGATTTGACGACCTTGGACTAGGTTTTAACTACACCTATCTGCCCGAGGTGTGGGGCGGCCATCTGACGGGGTACACACTGAACACCCTGTGGGTGATGGGAGGCCCTGACTATAGACTGTCGAAACCATGGGATAATACCGACTGGCATCTCTATGGCAGTTTAGGCTTTTGCTACGATGGGGACTACGACCTCCTGCATCCAGCCATGGAGGTGGGTTTACGCATCGCCTCGCCTACTGGCAGTGGCACGTTCTGCATTAATAGTGTCACATTCGGTGCTATGACTAACTTTGAAAGTTTCTATGTGACTATGGGATTGAGCATTTCATTGTGCACCCTCTTTTCGCTATTACTAATACTTTAAATGAACGACTTATGGCATACGTGATTGACGAACAGCGCGAAGAGAAAGAAATACAGGCTAAGTATGACGAACTGCTGGCAGCCTGCCGTGAGATATACCCCGTAACCCAAGAACAGGAGGACGAGATATTCCGAGCCTTCTCCCTAGCCAAGAAGGCACACGCCGGCACACGCCGCAAATCGGGCGAGCCCTATATCTTTCACCCTTTGGCCGTGGCGCTTATCGCAGTGAAGGAGGTGGGCTTAGGCCCTATTGCCGTGGTGTGCGCCTTGCTCCACGACGTGGTGGAGGACACGAATATCACCCTCGACGAGATACGCACCATCTTTGGCGACCGCGTGGCAGTGATAGTGGACGGAGTGACTAAGATAGGCGATGTGAAGGTGATGTCCGACTCCAAGCAGGCCGAGAATTACCGCAAGATATTGCTCTCGATGTGCGACGACGCTTACGTCATCTTCCTCAAGCTGTGCGATAGGCTACACAACATGCGTACCCTCAGCTCGATGAAGGACACTAAGAAGCTGACCATCTCGTCCGAGACCCAGTACCTGTATATTCCGCTGGCCCACCGACTGGGACTGTATGCCATCAAGACCGAACTCGAGGAGTTGGTGATGAAATACACCAATCCCGACAAATACAACGAAATTGCCGCCATGGTCAACGCCAGCGTAGGCACCGCCGAGGAACTCAAAAAGTGCTTGGTAGCAAAGGTGCGCCAAATGCTGGACGATAATGGCTACAAATATACCATCAAAACCCGCATCAAGTCGGTGTACAGCTGCTGGAAGAAGATGGAACGCAAGGGGGTGAAATTTGACCAAATATTTGACCTCTATGCCATGCGTATCATCCTCGACGTCCCTCTCGAGCAGGAGAAATCCGAATGCTTCAAGGTCTACTCACTCATATCGTCTGAATTCCCACCCGACCCCACTCGTTTCCGCGACTGGATTACCCAGCCCAAGACCAACGGCTATGAATCACTCCAAACCACGGTGATGACCCCCATAGGCCAGTGGGTGGAAATACAGATACGCACCCAACGCATGGACGTGATAGCTGAGAAGGGTATGGCTGCACACTTCCTATACAAAGAGGCCCACCCAGAGGAAAAACTGGAACTGAGCCCCGTGGAGGTGTGGTTGCAGCAGATACGCAGTACCTTGGAAAATACCGAGAAGAGTGCTCTCGACCTGGTCGAAGAGTTCAAGGAGACTCTCTACACCAAAGAAATCTACCTCTTCACCCCGAAAGGCGACATGATCAAGCTCCCGGCCCATTCCACCGTACTCGATTTTGCCTTTGCCATCCACACCAATCTTGGCCTCCACTGCATGGGCGCCAAAGTGAACGGCAAAGTCGAACCCATAGGGCATGTGCTCCGCGCCGGCGAGCAGGTGCAGGTGCTGGCAAGCCGCAAGACACACCCAGTGGAAGAGTGGCTCAACATGGCCCACACCACACGCGCCAAGGAGGCGCTCAAAGACTACTTGCGTAGCCAGCGCAAAGGCTATCGCGAAGAGGGTAGCCAACGCCTACAAGAGATTTTCAAGCGGCTTAGGATTCGGAACAATCTGGCCAACATTGGGCAGCTGAAGCATTTCCTAGGGATAGCTAGCGACGTAGACCTCTACTTCCAACTGGCTATGGGCATCATCGGCGAACGGGAGGTGAAGCAATGCTTCAACCGCGTGGATGCACAAAACCACAACGTCTACTTTATGGGCGAGTACAGCTCCCTGTTCGACAACAACAGCACGGCCATCAACTTTGGAAACAATATCTCCAGTGAAACTACGGGCAACCGCCATGGCTCTTTCTTGCTCGACAAGGAGTACGAACGCTATACTCCCGAACCTGCCACTTGCTGCAATCCCGTTCAGGGCGACCACGTAGTAGGCATTGTCACCGACGGCAAAATCATGGTGCACCGCACCACCTGCAAGGTGGCTATCGACGAGATGGCCAACCACGAGAACCGCATAGTCCGCGCCCGCTGGCGTCCAGGTGAGCATGTTGCCCTCCTGTCAGGCATTGCCTTCACCGCCATCGACCGCAAAGGCCTTCTGCAAGAGATCACTGGCATAGTTTCTGAACAGATGAACCTCAACATGCGAGCCATCACCCTCGAGGCTGTCGAAGGGATTGTAAGAGGCATTATCATGCTCTATGTCCTCGACCTCGACAATCTGAACCAACTCATTGCCAACCTTGGCACCCTCAAAGGCGTTGAGGAGGTGCGCCGCCTATGACACAAGAAACCATCACAGCCTTCCAACGCCTCAACGACATTTTGGATACCCTGCGCAAGGAATGCCCCTGGGACCGCAAGCAGACATTGGCCAGCCTGCGATACCTTACCATTGAAGAGGTTTACGAACTGAGCGAGGCGGTGCTGCAGGTCGAATCAGCCGATAAAGAAAAGAGCCCAAAAGCCAATACCGAACTCAAAAAGGAACTCGGCGACCTTTTCATGCACCTGCTCTTCTACTCCAAGATAGCCGAAGACGAACACCGTTTCACTACAGCCGACGTACTAAACGCCATCAGCGACAAGCTGATTGACCGCCACCCCTTTATCTACCACAAAGACCAATACGACGGAGAGAGCTGGGAACAAATCAAGATGCACGAAGGACGCAAGTCGGTACTCGAAGGCGTACCCGCCGGGCTGCCCCCGCTGGTCAAGGCGGTACGCCTGCAAGAAAAAGCCGCTGGCATCGGATACAGCAAAATAGACAACCCCTCTCCCCTTCGCGATGAGATGGATGAAGAGCAATTAGGTGACCTGCTCTTCCAGCTTGTACACTGGGCCCATGAGCGTGGAATCAATGCCGACGATGCCTTGAGCAAAGCCAACCAACGCTTCCAACAAAAAGTACGTGACTACGAGAACCGTCCCCCTCAGGACGACTGCCCGTCAACCTGACTTTCCTTCTCTTCGCCCTGATTCCTCTTCTCCTTAATTCTGAGCCACTTCTTCCACATCGAAAGGTCAAAGAGGCTCGAATCGGTTGTTGCCTGCCAAGTGAGCAACATTCCAATGGGAATAAACACAAAGGTGGCCACCCACATACCGATAGGGCCTATAGCGCTCTCACGAACCGACTTCTCATAAATCATGCCAATGACGTAATAGAGCACGAAGAAAACCACCGATGCAACCAACGGCATACCCAGACCTCCCTTTCGCACTATTGAGCCAAAAGGAGCCCCGATAAAGAACAACAGCAAACACGCTACCGAGAGGGTAAACTTGCGCATGAGCTCTATATAATGACGGTTGATATATTCCTTGTCTCCACTTATCATCGACTCAAACATCTGCACGTCCGATATGGCATTGAACGCCCCTGCCCGAGCTTGCATCAGCACCTTGTTTCGATACTCCGCAGTGCTATCGGCCAACACTTTCGTCACATCTAGAAAGACCGAACTGTCCGTTTTAGAATTATCGGTAAACCGATAGACGTTCATCTTGTCAATCATCGTAGTACTAAACTCCTCATAGCGAGCATTCAACGATAGTTCAAGCGACCCTACGGTTGAATCTAACTGTGCCACGTTCAATGTCTGAAAATGATTGCTAAACAACTGGGCATCTGACTTAGAAAAAGCAAAAGAGGAGATGTCGAACGTGAGGATCTGCTCGTCAAACCCTATGCTCGTCAGCGGTCGCTTCTCATAATTCTCCCCGTCAAGGGGCTCATTATAGGAATAGCCGTCGTAGAGAGTAAACACCAGATAGTGGTTGTCGGGAGTCGACTGCATATAGCCACGGTCGGCCACAATGACATTCGTGCGATTGATACCCTGGGTGTGGTCATAAATGATAATATCTCGCATTGTACGGCCGTCGACATCCTTCTTGTTCACCCGAATCACATAACCGTCAATCTCATCGTAATACTCACTTGGCCTAATGCTGACAGCTGGTTTCTTGCGTTGTATGTCATACAGCGTAGAGCGATATTTGTACATCGCCACCGGCAACACATCGTTGGCAAAATAGAAGGCTACGCCCATCAGCAACATCGCCACCAATGCCATAGGGAGCATGACTCGGCTCACCGAAATACCACCGGCCTTCATAGCCACCAACTCATACTTCTCACCGAAATTGCCCATCGTCATAATCGACGCGAACAACACCGCTATAGGCAGTGCCATCGGCACAAAAGTAGCGGAAGCATACATCAGCAGCTCCGCTATCACGCCAAATTCCAACCCCTTGCCGACCAAGTCGTCAATATACTTCCACACAAACTGCATCAGCAGCACAAACACCGCTATGGCAAAGGTCAACAACAGCGGGCCAAGAAAAGACTTTAATATGAGCCGGTCTATTTTCTTCATCGTGGGCTACAACTCAAATTATTCGAACTCCCCTATCGGCCTCCTCACCTCATCCATCCGTTAAACAGCCTTATCAAGTCGTTTCCATTTGCCACTATCAGCAGCGCCAGCAGGAAAGCCAACCCTATCTTCTGGATTATATCAAGAGCTTTCTCATTCACCGGTTTGCGAGTAATCATCTCATACAGCGTGATGACAATGTGACCACCATCCAGACCAGGAATAGGAATAATATTCATAAAGGCCAGAACAATAGCCAGCAATGCAGTGATATCCCAGAAACGATGCCAATCCCACGTGTTGGGGAACATACTCCCCATCGTGATAAAACCGCCCAAGCCTTGGAAACCTCCTGGGGTGAAGAGTACCTTCATCGAGGTGACGTAAGTAACCAATGTCTCCACACCATACTTGATGCCTGCCGGTATTGCCTGCCACAACGTATAGTCCTTGTGGTTCACCACGAACAGCTTGCTCATATCGTTCTCGGCGAAAATGCCCAGTTTGCCATCGCCTCCCAACAAGGCCCGCACCTCGGTGTACTGGCCGTTGCGATACAATCCCACCACCACGCTGTCGTCGGCATAGTCGCCAATTACCGTCATAAAATCATTGGCAGAAGGAGTAGGCCTACCGCATATACTCACCAAGCTGTCGCCTATCTGCAGGCCATAATGTTTGCCCACCGACCCTGGTGAGAAATCCTTCACCACAAACGGGTAGCGTGCTTTCAAAATACGTTTAGGATTCCTTGACGCTATCTTGCTCAGAAGTTCCTGGCTCAAACCGAACGTCACCAGGCTGTCACCACGCATCACCGTCACCTCCTTGGGTGTATGCAGCACCAACGTTTGTGTAGCCTCGGCAAAGTCATATTGCTCCACCCCGTCGAAAGCATAGATAATATCACCATCCTGAAAACCTTCCTCTATCAAAACCTTGTCATACTCATATCCCAACTTAGCATTACGTAGCGGCAACTCATCAAACCCCCAATGGGCAAACACTCCGGCAAAGATAATCAACGCGGAGATAAAGTTCACCAACACACCGCCCGAGATGATGCACAGCCGCTGCCAACGGGGCTTGGTACGGTACTCCCATGGCTGAGGTTGGCTTTCTAGGTCTTTACTGTCCTTGGTTTCGTCAACCATGCCCGCTATATCGCAGAAACCGCCCAGCGGCAACCACCCAAGACCCCACAACGTATTGTCTTGGTCTTCGGGACGCAGATTCTTCTCATCCCACGACTCAGGCGTCTCCTTGTTGAAAAACAAAAAATGCCACTTCCCATCAAACTTTTTTGCCTTGAAAATTGAAAATATAGGGTTAAAAAAGACATAGAAGCGCCTGACACGGGTGTGAAACAATTTCGCAAAACAGAGATGACCCAGCTCGTGGGTAACAACCAGCAGCGACAGGCTGACAAAGAACATTAACGCTTTCATGCAGTTACGAATCTATTTTATCTATACAATAAGTGTGCAAAGTTATACAAAAAAATCCAAATAGCACATTTTTGCACCATAAATTACATGGTGTTTTTCTTTCTAATGACCTATTTGGGTTTATTCAATATACAAGCATATATATAATGGATATAATTAGCATTTTTTATCCATTACACGTTTCGATAATGAATATATCAAATAATATACGATTGTTTCAGAAGTCTTATTGTGTAAGGCTTGCCAGTGGCGGTGGTAAGGGTATAGTTTTCTATTCTTGAGGCAAAAGCCATGATGATAACCATCCCAAAATTCCAACATTTTATTACCCAACTCCGATAGAGGCAGGGAAAAGGTTATCTCTACATCGATGAGGGCGTTTTTACCATGGCTCTGTACTTGCTCATAATACTCGGTATTTATTTTTTAAGGTTTGTACTAAGTACCGCCTCACTTTGAGGTCACAGATTGTGACCTCAAAGATTTGTCTTCCATGTTTGAGGTCGCAAATTGCGACCTCAAACGAAGCCACTCTTCTTCAGTAAGCACAAACATAAAGTCTTCCGGGAAACGGTAAATATTGCGTTTTACGGCCTCCTTTGGTCTCTACACCATAAAGCTCTGCAAGGTAACGATCAAACATTACCCCCTGCCCTCTTATTTCAAGTATCCGGTCTTTGATGACCTCGATATTTAAGTCTCTAATTGGTACCTGATCATTGCTCATAATATGTATTATCTGATATGCTGATAGTTTGAAACATCAAAAATAATTCATTGCACAATAGCGTCTCTTTCGTTAATTTGAGAATTGGTAATCCTCTAAAAAAGCCTCAAAAAAGTGCGACACACAAAGTGCAATTAATACCATACGAAGTGTGATGTGTCTTGGACTGACAAGTAAATTATGTAAAGGAGAACGGCATAACATTTGTTGGGACAGAAACATCAACCATTGCTAAACTTTCGGGGTGTTATAATTTAACTATGGGCGTGAACTTATAATAACTATTTCGAAAACTTTAACAACTTTTAACCGAAAAAGTTTTACCCTGCAGAAAAAAGTATATACCTTTGCATTTGATATTAATTTCTAACACACAGCATTATGAATAACCTAATCAATGAATTGGAACGATTTGACAAAGAAATCAATGAAGTTATCTCCGATTCAGAACTTAACGCAGTGTTTGGCAAGCTTGCCCCAGCATTTCTTTATGGAGGATATATCCAAGTACGCAACGAT
>JAEEGL011923542.1_pt1 | contig 31694 bp, 31 predicted proteins | sample 9134231 | NCBI WGS metagenome assembly JAEEGL01 (sample SAMN16246548, study PRJNA631951) | gut metagenome | biome: gut microbiome; feature: rumen; material: fiber-attached | host: Bos | place: Iran: Karaj | collected 2018-10 | reverse complement strand
ATTGTTCTCAGCATCATTGCAATGAACATCGACCGCCTTGCGGCGATGCTTTTGCGCTTCATTAAGTTTTTGCTGAATATCCGTCTTTTGTATGGTCAGTTAGAATGCCTCTGAAAATTAGGCCTTAATGAGGAGAGACTATTTACAGTTTGCTTTTTTCGCGGATTATTTCGGGCGCTTTCATCTGTGCGATTTCCGGTGTTTTCCGTTCATCTGCCGGAGCTTGCCGGAGGGCTTCAGCGGGGACGATTGGCTGATCATATGCTCCATATATGCCTCCGCCTCAGAGCGAAACCGCTTGAATATCTTACGGTGTCCTCTGTCGTCATGGATGATTCTGTTTTTTTCGATATAGAAAACGCCGTCCGAATCCATCAAAAACAGTTCCATGTGTGCCTCCTGTCATTTTTCCAGCTTTTGCCGGACATACGCCGCGGCAGCTTCTTCGGAACGGAATGTGCCCTGTGCATACCGTTTTCCGCGTTCCTCAGTATACACAAGCCAGCTTCCCAGCTTTTCCTCCATGAAGTACTGGGCATAATAGGGATACCCGCTGATGACGCGGCCGTTTTTCAGAACGCAGACGTCGCGGCCGGAGAGGACGTCGGTTTTCTTCTTTTTCCTGTGTGCCATGTCAATCCCTCCCGTCATGTGTCATGCTGATGCAGATTCAGCTTTGCTTTCTGCGGTAGAGCCTTGCGGGACGGTGTCCGTCGCCGCGCAGGTATTCGTCTGTTTCCTCGACATACGCGCTGACCATGCGCCGGAAATTGGCAGGCAGGACGGATACGTTCATGATCGTTTCCTGTACCTTCTGCATTGCGGTCAGCGTAAACCGTTCCGGCAGGAAGTCGAAGACAGCCTCGTAATTTTTTGCCTCATTGCGCAGGGCTGAGAGCGCCGCCGCGATGATCGCCGCGTGGTCAAAGGCGAGGCCGCCGCGGTCAAGAATCCGGAAGCGCGTCCGGCCGAAGCTGGTCTTTTCCGCCGCAAGGACGGCGTGCAGCTCCGTGCCGTTCCAGGTCAGCGTCAGGTGATATTCGCCCGCTTCATCGCAGTCAAAGCTGACGCTGAACCACTGGGCATCCGCGGCGTCATCCTGACCGGCTGCCCGCACGGATTCCTCACTGATGACCGAGGCATAGGCGTTGGAAATAATCCAGCCTCTCGGGTCGCGGTCTGGCTCGCTGAACACGCCGACCGGCAGAATGGAAACCGGCTGCACATTGGTTTCCTCGAAGATCTCCCGCAGCGCGCATTCCTCGACCGTTTCGTCCTTCTGCAAAAAGCCGCCCGGCAGCGCCCACATGTCCTTGAACGGGTGGCCGCCGCGTTTGATCAGCAGCAGGAGCAGCTTGTTCTCCGGGTTTTTGCGGTAATTCTGCTGATCCTCCGGCCGGATCATGAACGCCGCGACGTCCGCGGTGACGGACGGGCGCTCGTAATCGCTGAGCCTGTAATTCGCCAGGAATTCTTTTTCGCTGTCCATTCGGATCGCCTCCTCTGTTATTTCTGATATGATAATAACACAAAATGAATAACTTGTCAAGTACTTTCTGATATTTTATTATATTTTAATCAAAACGTGCTGATAAAAAAAGAATCCCCGCCGGATTTCTTCGTCCGGCAGGGAGCTTTCGCTTTTTGAAAAAAGGTATCCGCTTCGCGGATGCTATTATTGAATGGGGGCCTCTAATTGCCCATGTTTCGCAAAGCGAAACTGTGCAGTTTGCCTCCGGCAAACGTGAGGCCCCCAAGCCCGCCGAGCTCTTGAACGCGGGGGAGTTTCGCACTCTGCGGAGTGCGACGAGGGCTCTGCCCTCGACCTGCGAGCTTTTGAAAAAGCTCGACCAAAACTTTTATGATGGGCGCTGTTTGTTTACAGGCAGAATAAGAATCCCCGCCGGATTTCTTCGTCCGGCGGGGATCCTGTTTCGTTATTTTTTGCTCTTGAGCGCCTGTTTCAGCGCTTCGTAGGATGACGTGACCGATGCGGAATCGGTGAACTTGTTCAGGCGCACGGTCAGGCCGCTGTATTTGCCGTCCGTGAACAGATAAAACTCGTTCGCGGATTTCTTCCGGAAGGTCAGCTCCTTTTTGGAGCCGTCCTTGAACCGGTACAGAATGGTCATATCGGCGTCTGCATCCGGATCGGGCTTTGCGTCCAGATTCATTTCCGTGAAGCCCAGCGTCGCAACGGAGCGGCAGAAGTTCTTGAACAGCGTGTTGAGCGTTTCGTCATACATTCCGCTGATGTCCCTGCCGTCGAGCTTGAACTGTTCGCCGGAAAGGTCAAGCTCCGCTTTTGCTTTCAGATCGTAAACTTCGCCCATGTCAATGTCAATGGACTTGACGTCGTCCAGCGTGATGTCGGCGCAGTAGGGCAGAATCAGCGAGGAAGCGGGCGTGTTTGCGAATGTGGTTTCCGCCTTCTTGATCGAGAACACCTGCTTGCTTGTGACGAAATAGCCGTAGAGATCCGTTTCATTGGGATCCTCGCTCAGCGGCGCGCCGAACCAGATTTCCTCCTCCATCGCCCGGGTGCCGCTGCTGCCTTTCAGAAAGACCTTGGTTTGCGGCTTATCCAGCCCGTATTTTGCCAGATCGGAAGGATTGTCCTCCACAAAGGCATCCACCGTGATGTGAACGAGATCATCCGAAAGCTCATCCACGTAAGCCTTGGCCAGCGTGAAGCCCTCCGGCTGGAGCATCTGCCAGGCGCGCTCGCTGTCGCGGGAGAGCTCGACGGTCGTTTTGCCGTCCTTCTCAAACCGCATGTAGCTGACCTGTGCAGCGGTCGTGTCGAACAGATATGCGTTTTTCAGCGCGTTTCTGGAGGCGCAGAACACCGTGCCGCTGTTGTAGTCGATTGTGTAGATTTCATCCGAGCCGTCGATCATCGCATAATAGGCCTCATATGTCGGCGTGTTGTCACCGACGTAGATGATATACGGGTGATCCTTTCCGGTTTCCGTTGTATAGATTTTCAGCTCAATCGGATCGGTGAAGCCGTAGACCTCCTTGGAATCGCTGTTCAGCGCAACGGTCTTGAGCGATTGCAGATCGCAGGCGTAGTTGACGATTGCGTTGACTGCATAGGTGCTGACATGGAATGCTTCGCCCTCTGTCTGCCGCCATTCGCCGTTTTCGGTATCCCATTCAAAAGCCAGGGTGCCCTCCTCATTTTTCAGGGAAAGACCGGTGACCTTGGAAACATCGAAGTGCAGGAGCTGCTTGCCGTCCGCGATGTGCTTTTCCCGTTCCTTCTTGTCGGTGTTTATATCGACAATGATGAAAATGCCGATCAGCACGACGGCGGTGATGCCGAGAATCCAGATCCATCGAGATTGTTTCATCCGTTTCTCCTCCTCAGCCAGATCAGAACGCCGGCCGCGGCAATCAGGATCGGGAATCCTGCGAACACGGCGATCAGCGTGCTGGCCTCGCCGGAGCTTTTGACGTTCAGATAGTCATAGGTGCGCTGCTTGTCTGCAATGTTCATGTCCACGTCGGAATTGTACATCCATGTGACGGAGGTCTGGAACAGGAGCAGCGGATTGATGAAGTATGCCTGGCTGGTGCCCTCGTCAGTGATGAAGTCGCCGGAACCGAACACGATCAGCTTGGAGCCGCTGCGCATCGTATCGACGGAATACATTGCCAGTGCAAGGCTCTGGCCGGTCGTGGGCGTCGGGTCGAGCAGGCTGCCGCCGTAGGGATCGGAGCGGGCGGTGGTCGCGGTCAGAATCAGCGGATCCATGTTGACCGTTGCGATGTTTGCGCCGTAGGCCGTGTAGAAGCTGCGGGAATACGGCATGTAGGTGACGAGGTCATTGTTCCGCGGGAGCAGCTCCTCGGTCAGGTTTTCCGTTGCGCCCTCGCTGGCCTCCGTCAGGTCGCACATCATTGCGTAGGGATCGGTATGCGAATGCCGGTTCTCGTCGGTTTCCGTGACGCGGTCATAGCTCATGCCGATGCAGTAGCCGTTCAGGAGCCGCTCAATGTTGGTATACGGCGTCTTGCTCTCGTTCGGCGCAATCAGCACGCTGACGTTGCCGCCGTTCTGCGTATAGGCATAAATTTTGTTGTACTCATCCTCGGAAATGTCATACTGCGGATTTGTAATGACGAGGATGCGGCAGTCATCCGGAACGCCGCGCGCGGTGGTCAGGTTCAGCGAATCGGAGCCGTAGTTGTTGTTCTTGAGGTTTGCGCGCAGCTGGGAAATGCTGTCAAGGCCGGTTTCGCCGTGGCCTTCGAGGAAGTAGATCATCGGCAGCTCGCCCTCGACGACGGACTTCATATAGCCCGTAAAGAGGTTTTCGCCGCGGAACTCCGCCTGCGTGATGACGTCATTCTCGTCTGTGCCGTAGGTATAGAGCATGTTGCCCGGCAGACGCTTGACCATATCGCCGTAAACGAACAGCAGGTCGCCCTCGGAGAGATTGTACTGATTGTCCGCGTTCAGCTTTCTGAGCTGTTCCGGATCGGAATCCGGATCGAAGTCAATCAGGTTGAAGCAGGGGTGCGCATCGTAATTCTGGAGCGTGCGGTAGAGTGCGAGCAGCTCCAGATCGCCATCGAGCTCCGCCATTTCGGTCAGGAAATAAACGTCCACGACGATGCCTCTCTGATCGAGCTCGTCGAGGTAATTGGTCGTTGTCTTGGTCAGGGAATACATGCTGTTCGGTGTCATGTCCGCCGTGATATTGAGGCGGTCAAAAATCAGGTTCAGCGGAACCGCAACCGCGAGCACGAGGATCGCAAGGGTCCACGCCAGGGCGGTATAACGCCGGTTCTTGCTGTTGATAGTTGCTTTATCCATTGCAGCCTCCTCCTTTCATCCGCGGCTCCAGCGGCGCTTTTCAATGATAATGATTGTCCAGACAAGCACCACGAGCGTAATGGAAATGAAGAACACGAGATCGGACAGGCTGAACAGACCCTGCGAGAATGCACTGAAATGCACCTCTGTGGAGAACCAGTTCAGGAGCTTCTGAAGGAACGGAAGTGATGCGACCAGATCCGTGGATGCGAAGTTGTCCAGGAAGATCAGAAAGATCATGGCAGTTTCGCCGAACACGGCTGCAATGATCGGGTTGTCGGTCAGCGCGGACATCATCATGCCGACGGCGATGCAGACCAGACCCCAGAGGAAGAAGCCAAGGTAGCCGCAGATCATGCTCGAAACGATGACATGCCCCTTGACCGCCGCAATGAGCGGGAAGAACAGGGACAGCACCATCATGAGCAGGAACACGGTTGCGACGGCAAGGAACTTTGCGAACACAACCTGCGGAATCGTGATCGGCGCAGAGAGCCACAGCGTTTCCGTGTGGGATTTGCGCTCCTCCGCAAAGGTGCGCATGGTCAGCAGCGGGATCATGAAGATGAAATAGAAGAAGTTGTTGTAGAAGATATTGGAGAACGAGAATTTGAAGATGCTCGAATCCATGTTGGAAATGCCCTGAATGAAGCTCATGGAGAACACCAGCAGGAACAGCGCGCTGATGATGTACGCAAACGGGGAGTAGAAATAGGACTGCAATTCCTTTTTATAGAGGGAAAACATCAGTCATCCGCCTCCTTTCCGGATTCCGCATCCGCAGCCTTTTCGGCTTCGCGGGCGGCGGTGAGCTCCCTGTTCAGATCCGCAAGCGCGTCCGCACGGGACGGCGCGGTCAGGCGGACAAAGACGTCCTCCAGGTTTGCGTGAACGGCAGTGACTTCCAGCACCATGCAGTCCTCCGCGATCAGCGCAGCCATCATCGGCTTGCGCACATCCTCGGATTTTACGCTGACCGTAAAGCTGCTGACGCCGTCGGATTCGTATTCGACCTCGCTGATGCCGGTGACGCCCTCCACACCATTTATAATGTCGGTAACCTTTGTGATCTCGCCCTCGATTTTCAGACGCAGCTGCTTTTCGCCGCCGATGCTGTTTTCCAGATTCTCAATCGTATCGACTGCGCGGATTCTGCCCTGGCTGATGATGACGACGCGCTCGCAGACGGCCGTGACCTCCGCAAGGATATGCGTGGAGAAGATGATCGTGTGATCCTTTGCCAGCTCCTTGATCAGGCGGCGCACCTCCATGACCTGCTTCGGGTCAAGGCCGACCGTCGGCTCGTCCAGAATCAGGAATTTCGGAGAGCCGAGCAGCGCCTGCGCAAAGCCGACGCGCTGCCGGTAGCCCTTGGAAAGATTGCCGATGATGCGCTTCTGCACATCCGTGATATGCAGGCGCTCCATTGCGTCCTTCACCTGCTTTTCCCGCTTGTCGCGCGGGACACCCTTGAGCCCGGCTGCGAACATCAGATAGTCGCGCACGCGCATATCCGTGTAAACCGGCGGCAGCTCCGGGAGATAGCCGATCCGCCGCTTGACCTCCAGCGGATCCTTTGCGATGTCGTAGCCGTCCACCAGCACCGTGCCGGAGGTGGAAGGGAGGCATCCCGTGATCATGTTCATGGTGGTGGATTTTCCCGCGCCGTTCGGGCCGAGGAATCCGAGCACCTCATGATCGCCGACTGTGAAGGATATATCCTGCACGGCCGGATTGCTGCCGTAATATTTGGTCAGATTCTTGATCTCTACCATTTTTCAGCAAGCCCCTTTCATCATATGATTGATTTACCCGTGACCGGCCTGATCCGCAGGCCGGGATACAGCCGCGCCTGCCCGGGCGCAGCATAGGATGCGTACATCCATTATCTCCTTATTATCTCAAATTATGATGAATAAACTATGAACGCAATGTGTCAGCTGTGTGAATATATGCAATACGCCGGAAATTTGTACGCCGCCGGCGGCGTCAGAACGCACTGCGGCACAATACAACTGTGAAGAAAAAGCGGAATATTCCGGTTTGTATAATCCGAAAGGCAGAATATACAAAAATAGGATTTGTTATTTGTTGAAATATCCGAAAAGTAGGCGCTCAGGCCGCTGTTTGGCGCGAAAGCCTTGACAAACGGGAGTAAAATTACTATAATTGAACTAGGTACCGTATCGGGATCTCTATGCACATTTGTACCTCAGCAATGCCGGTCATATGGAACGGATGCCGGGGCCGGCGCAGGCTGGAAGTGTGAAAGAGCAGATACGGGATCAGGGATCCGCAGACAGATCATGCACGGGCTGCTGCGGGATCTTTTCGGCATTTCACACAGCCTGTTTCTTTGCTTCGCAGGCTGACCGTGCGGATTCAGAAGCAGAAAAATCCAAATTTTACGAGAGGGGAAAAAACAATGCAATTCAAGAAAAGCAGAGCGATCCTTGCTGCTGTCCTCGCAGCGGCAACGGCATCCACCGCGCTGATGTCCGTCACGGCATCTGCGAAGGGCCCGCGTACCAAGGCTGAGAAGTACGAAGTCAAGAATTCTTATAAGAATCGCTTCCTGGCTATGTACGACGATGTCGTCACCAACGGTAAGGAGAACGGCTACCTGAGCAAGGACGGCGTTCCGTATCACTCCGTTGAAGAGCTGATCTGCGAGGCTCCTGACTACGGTCACGAAACCACTTCCGAGGCTATGTCCTACATCGTCTGGGTTGCAGCAATGCATGACAAGCTCTCCGGCAGCGGCGGTGAGCTCGACAAGCAGTGGAAGGTTCTCGAGAAGATGATCCCGTCTTCCGATCAGCAGAACGGCTTCTTTGCGAAGACCGAGCTGAGCGCACAGGTCGCGGAAGAGCATCCGGACAGCATCAAGAAGTATCCGTCCGAGGGCTCTGAGTCCAACACCGGTAAGAACCCGCTCCACTCCAAGTTCGTTTCCGCATATAAGTCTGAGGGCAGAGAGTATCTGCTGCACTGGCTGGCTGACGTTGATGACTGGTACGGATTCAGCGGTTCTGCCCGCGGCGAGAAGGGTGACTTCACGTTCATCAACACCTTCCAGCGCGGCGACCAGGAGTCCTGCTTCGAAACCATTCCGCATCCGTCCATCGAAACCCTGAAGTACGGCAATTCCAATCAGGGCATGAAGTTCGCGTTCCAGAAGTCCACTGCGAAGTCCTGGTCCTACACGAACGCACCTGACGCAGAAGACCGTGCAATCCAGGCTGCATACGCAGCAAACCGCTGGGGCATTTCCAACAGCGTTTCCGATAAGGCCGGTATGATGGGTGACTTCTGCCGTAACGACATGTACGACAAGTACTACAAGGCAATCGGCTGCCAGAGCATTTCGGCGGATTCGTCCGGCGGCTCCGGCGACAAGGGCAAGCACTATCTGATGTCCTGGTACACCGCATGGGGCGGCGCTGCTGACGGAACCTGGGCATGGCAGATCGGCTGCTCTCACGCACACCAGTTCTATCAGAACCCGCTGGCTGCTTACGGTCTGCTTTACGGCGGCCTTGACATGAAGGCTGAGGGCGCTGAAAAGGACTATGAAACTTCTCTGGAGCGTCAGATGGAAATGTACCTCTGGCTGTCCTCTATCGAAGGTCCGTTCGCAGGCGGCTGCACCAACTGCTGGATGGGCGCATACGAGAAGTATCCGAGCGGCGTTCCGACCTTCCACGATATGGCTTACATCGAGCAGCCGGTTTACGCTGACCCGGGTTCCAACGGCTGGACCGGTAACCAGTACTGGGCAACCCAGCGTCTGGCAGAGCTCTACTATGTTATCAAGACGGACGGCGACAAGTCCAAGGCAAGCCCGGGCGGCCTGACCCTCGAAAAGGCACTGCAGACCGTTCTGGACAAGTGGGTCAACTTCTTCGTCGAGAACTCCAAGCTGACGGATGACGGCGACTATGAGGTTCCGTCCGGCCTGACCTGGGAAGGTGCGCCGGATGACTGGAGCGGCTCCTACAAGGAGAACTCCAACCTCCACGCAAAGCTCAACGGCATGCAGAACACCGACCTCGGATGCGTCTGCTCGCTGGCGAACACCCTCATCTACTATGCAGCTGCAAACGGCGTGAAGTCTTCTGCTGCTAGTACGCAGGGCACTGAGCTGCCGGATAAGGCTCTCTATCTGGCAAATCAGCTGATCGACCGCGTCTGGCAGAAGGGTCGTGACGACATCGGCTGCTCCAGAACTGAGCACAACGGCTCCCTGGCACGTTTCTGGGCACAGGAAGTCTATGCTGGCGGCGGCTCCGGTGAGTATCCGTACGGCTACACTGTTAAGGACGGCTCCACGTTCGTTGAAATTCGTCCGATGTATGGTGACGAAGGTCAGGCATACTCTGATCTGTATGCTGAGCTGAAGGCTGCTTATGATAAGGACGTCGCAAACGGCGCGAAGATCAAGGAATTCAGCGGCACTTACAGCTACGGTATGGACTGCCGTACCGGCAACGACGACTTCAAGAATGTTGAAGCTGTCGATCTGAACTACCACAGATTCTGGCACGCAGGTGACGTCATGATGGCGAACGGTGCAATGGCACTGCTCTATCCGGATGTCACTCCTCCGGATCCGGATCCGATTCCGGTCACTACTCCGGCGCCTGTCACCACCACTGCGGCTCCGGCAACCACGCCGGCTCCGGATACCACTCCGGCTCCTTCTACTGATCTGAAGCCGGGCGTCTGGGGCGACACCAACTGCTCCGGCGGCGTCGATGTTTCCGATGCTGTTCTGCTTGCGAAGTACCTCAACGCAGATGCTTCCGGTAATGTTACCGAGCAGGGCCGCGTGAACGCAAACGTCATCAAGGGCGAGCTCGACGGTGAGGACCTCTCTGCAATCCTCATGCTGATTGCAAAGATCATCACCCAGACCGATTGCCCGCTCGATAAGCTGCCGACCGTCGGTGCATAATCCGATTTGGTACGCTGAAACGCAATCATAAGAAAGCCGGTTCCCGAAAGGGGACCGGCTTTTTGCTGCCTGAATTTTGTAACATTTATCTCTTGATTTTCAAAGGGATTTGTGGTATACTAAAGTGATGAACCATGTATTGTGGGATATCATACACGATCAGAAAGAAGGGATTGCTGCTTATGCCTAAGAGTATGACCGGCTACGGACGCGCTCAGCGCCTCGCGGACGGACGCGACGTGCTCGTGGAAATCCGTGCCGTCAATCACAGATACTATGAGTTTTCTGCGCGGCTCCCGCGCACCTGCATGTATCTGGAGGAAAAGCTCAAGAGCTTCCTGAACGGGAAGATCGCACGCGGCAAGGTTGAGGTCAGTGTGACAATCACCCGCCCGGACGGAAAGGACGCGCAGATCGCCGTCAACCGCTCCATTGCGGAGGGCTATGTTGAAGCACTGCGCACGCTGAATCAGACCATGCAGCTGGAGGACGACATTACGCTGACATCGCTGCTGCGTCTGCCCGATGTCTTTACCGTGACCAAAGAGCAGGAGGATGAGGCTGCCGTCTGGGCAATCGTTTCCGAGGCTGCCGAGGAAGCACTCGGTTCCTTCCTGCAAATGCGCGCGGCAGAGGGCGAACGCCTCGCGGCAGATCTGTCCGGCAAGCTGGACGGCCTGGAGCAGATGCTCTGCACGGTCGAGTCGATTGAGCCGGGCGTCGCGGAAAGCTACCGCGCCAGACTGCTCGCAAAACTCAATGAGCTGCTGGGCGATACCAACATTGACGAGCAGCGGATCCTGACGGAAACTGCCATCTTTGCGGAGAAAACCGCAATCGACGAGGAAACCGTCCGCCTGCACAGCCATCTGGCACAGTTCCGGACGCTGCTTCAGTCGCCTGAGCCCGTCGGCAGAAAGCTCGACTTCCTGGTGCAGGAAATGAACCGTGAGGTCAACACCATCGGCTCCAAGGCACAGGATCTCAGCATCACCAGACTCGTCGTGGATATGAAATCCGAGATCGAAAAGATCCGTGAGCAGATCCAGAACATTGAATGACCGAAAGGAGCAGCTATGCGTCTTATCAATATCGGCTTCGGCAATATGATTTCATCTGCGCGGCTTGTGACGATTGTCAGCCCCGATTCCGCGCCGATCAAGCGCATCGTGCAGGATGCCCGCGACCGCGGCAGACTGATCGACGCCACCTACGGCAGACGGACGCGCGCCGTCATCGTGATGGACAGTGACCATGTGATCCTGTCCGCGATTCAGCCGGAAACGATTGCCGCCCGTCTGGCGGGCAGCCCGGCGACTGCGGAGGAGGAACCTGACGTTGAGGAGTAACAAGGGCCTGCTGATCGTGTTGTCCGGCCCCTCCGGCTGCGGAAAGGGCACGATGGTTGCAGAGATTCTGAAACGCGGCGACTGCGCCGTTTCTGTGTCCGCTACGACCAGATCCCCCCGTGAGGGTGAGGAAAACCACGTACATTATCACTTTTTGACGCGCGATGAATTTGAGCAGCGCATCGCGGAGGACGGCCTGCTTGAATATGCGACCTACTGCGACAATTATTACGGCACCCCGAAAAAGGAAGTCGAGGAAATGCGCGCCGCCGGCAAGCATGTGATTCTTGAAATCGAGGTGCAGGGCGCATTCCAGATCCGGGAACGCTGCCCGGATGCCGTGCTCGTGTTCACCGTTCCGCCTTCGATTGCAGAGCTGCGCCGCAGACTGCATAAGCGCGGCACGGAAATGGACGAGGTCATCGAAAAGCGCATTGCGCGTGCTATGGAGGAGCTCCCGCTCGCGGAGCAATATGATTATATTATTCTGAATGATGCCTTAGAGGATGCGGTATCCGATTTCGGAGCGGTGCTCCGTGCGGAAACGCTGCGTCCTTCCTATACAGATTTGGATTCGCTGAGAAAGGACGGAAACACATTATGATGCTCAGACCCTCGATGTATCAGATTATCTCCAAGAATGAGAGCTATTATTCGCTCGTCATCGGCGTTGCAAAGCGCGCCAGAGAGATCTCTGAACAGCATGTCAAGGAGAAGGAGGCTGCAAAGGCTGCGGCAGAGCGCCGTGCAAAGACCTCCGGTGACCAGAAGATCCGGCTGGATGACAAGACGATCAAGATGGTCGTGCTGGAGGAAAATCCGGTCAAGACCGCTGTCGATGAGTTTGCGGCAGGCAAATTCAAGCTCGTAGAGCCGGAAGAGGACAGTGAACGCTGATTTATCCCCGCTGACCGCCCGCGTCGCACTCGATGCGGCTGCGTTCGGGTACGATCAGCTGTACAGCTATGCTGTCGGCGCCCCGCTCGCGGAAACGCTCCGCCCGGGGATGCGCGCTGCCGTGCCGTTTGGCATGGGTAACCGCAGGCGCATTGCGATGGTGCTGTCCGTCAGCCGGGAGCCCGCACCGGAGGGGATCACCCTGAAACCGGTCGCGGCGCTGCTCGATGCAGAGCCCGTTCTGACGGCGGAGCTGCTGATGCTCGTGGAGTGGCTCCATGCGCATACGTTCTGTACCTGGTACGATGCTGTCCGCGCCGTTTTGCCCGGCGGGATGCAGCTGCGGCTGGAGGAGCGCTATGTGCCGCTCGATCCGCCGGTCGGGGTCAGTTTGACGCAGCAGGAGCAGAATCTGCTCCATATGCTGAAAATGGCGAAATCCGTGCAGGAACGGGACGCCCTGCTGCAAAATGAGGGCGATGCCGAAAAGCAGAAGCTCACTGCGTCGCTGGTGCAGAAGGGCTGTCTGCTGGCGGTGTCCGAGGGAAAACAGCTGGTCGGGGACAGCACAAAAAGGATGGTGCGGCTTTCGGCTGCATTTCTCTCCGATGAAACCGCATTCCGCCCGACGCCCAAGCAGACCGCTGCGGTGAATGTGCTGCGGGAGCATGAAGCGCTCGCAGTGAAGGAATGCGCCTATCTTGCAGGCGTGACGGAGGTTGTCGTGAACAATCTCGTCAAGGCTGGCATTGCAGAATTTTATACGGCGGAGCTGCTGCGGGTTCCGAGGGATGCGCAGGCGACGGTTTCGCCGGAGGATACGGTACTGTCTGCGCAGCAGCAGGCAGCATATGACGCGGCCGCAGAGCAGATTCTTGCCGGAAAAGCCGCGGCATTTCTGCTTTACGGCGTGACCGGAAGCGGAAAGACGGCTGTGTTTGAACAGCTGATTGCGCTGACGCTGAAACAGAAGCGGCAGGTTTTGCTGCTGATTCCGGAGATTTCGCTGACGCCGCAGGTCGTGCAGTATTTTCAGTCGCGGTTCGGCAACAAGGTCGCGCTGATTCACAGCGGCTTATCGCTCAGGCAGCGATTTGATACGGATAAGCTGATCCGCCGCGGGGAAATCTCCATTGTGATCGGCACACGGAGCGCGGTGTTCGCACCGCTGCCGGACATCGGCCTCATCATTCTGGATGAGGAGGGTGAGCATTCGTATAAGTCGGAGCAGTCGCCGCGCTATCATGCGGCGGAGGTTGCAAGGGCGCGCGCAAAATATCACAATGCCGTGCTGATGCTTGCATCCGCGACGCCCTCGCTGGAAAGCCGTTATCTGGCAGAGCGCGGGGTCTACCGCCTGCTGACCATGACACAGCGCTACAATCAGGCGCCGCTGCCGCAGGTCACCATTGTCGATATGAACGAGGAGCGCATGAACGGCAACGGCGGGCCGTTCTCGGAAACGCTGGCGACGGCGCTCTATGACAATTTGCAGCGCGGGGAGCAGAGCATTCTGCTGCTGAACCGCCGCGGCTATCACACGCTGCTGCAATGCACCAAATGCTATGAACCGGTCTACTGCCCGAACTGCTCGGTGCCGATGACCTACCATAAAACAAACGGCAGCCTGCTCTGCCATTACTGCGGCCATGTGCAGCCGCCGGTCACAAAATGCCCCAAATGCGGCAATGACCGGCTGCGGCAGATGGGCTTCGGGACACAGAAGCTCGAGGAGGAATTGCAGGCGCTGCTGCCGGATGCGCGGATCCTGCGCATGGATGCGGACACGACCATGACGCGCACCGCTTACGAAACGGGCTTCCGTGCGTTTGCAAACCATGAATACGACATTCTCTGCGGCACGCAGATGATCGGCAAGGGACTGGATTTCCCGAATGTCACGCTGGTCGGCGTGGTGTCGGTTGATAAGGCGCTGTTTGCCGGGGATTACCGCAGCTATGAGCGAACGTTCTCGCTGGTGACGCAGGTCGTCGGGCGCGGCGGCCGCGGAAAGACGCCGGGACGCGCCGTGCTGCAAACCTATATGCCGGAGCACTATGTCCTGAACCTCGCCGCGCAGCAGGATTACGACCGCTTTTATGCGGAGGAGCTTGCCATGCGCCGCGCGCTGATGTTCCCGCCGGTCTGCGATCTCTGTGTGATCGGATTTGCGGGCGTCTTTGAGGAAAAGGTGCGCATCGCGGCAGACCGCTTCACGGAGATTCTGCGGGATACCGCAAACCGGATGCAGTTGCGGCTCCCGCTCCGGGTACTCGGGCCGGTGGAGGCCGGTTACGGCAGGCTGAACGGCAAGTACCGCCGCCGCCTGCTGCTCAAATGCAAGAACACTGCCGAGATGCGCCGGTTTATCCGCTCGCTGCTGGAGCAGGCCTATGCGGACAAGGCATTTTCCGGGATTTCCGTCTTTGCGGATATGAACGGGGACTGCGGCGTCTGAGCGTTCGAACCGGCAGACAGATGAAGAAATTCTGAAAAAATTTGGAAAGTTCCTGAAAATGCAACCTTTTCGGGCTGCAATCTGTTATAATAGGAGAAAAGTGCATATAATTGATACAGGAGGAATCTGAAAATGGCAAAGGCACCCGCAAGATTTGTTGAAGTATACAGTCAGAAGGTCGCCGGAAAGACCAAGATCCTGGTGGATATGGTGACCGGCGTGAATTACATTTTCCATTCTGAGAGTGAGGGCTACGGCGCGTCGGGCGGCCTGACGCCGCTGCTGAATCCGGACGGTACGCCGGTTGTCACGCCGCCGGAAATGTTCCAGCCGCGCTGATATGAAGCTGCATCATTCTACAAAGCGGAAGCTGGTGCTCCGGCTGCTGCTGCTGGCGGTGCTGCTGGGCGGCTGCTTCGGCCTGCTGGTGTTCCGCGCCTGCCCGAAATGGGTGCCCGCGGATTTCACGCTGGAGATCACGGAATTGCCGGAGAATCCGTTCATTGACCCGGAGGGGATGACGCAGGAAACGCGCATTCTGCCGCCGGAGGGCTATGAACGCATACCGGCTGCCAATGACAGCTTTCTTGCGTTTATGCGGCGGCAGCCGCTTTACAAAAACGGGGCATCAAAATGCTCCTACCGCGGATCGGTGATCGGCCGCGGGCATGCCGCTGCTGTCTATACGCTGCCGATCGGCCGGGAGGGCTATCAGGAGTGCGCGGACAGCATCATCCGGCTGTGGAGCGAATACTTCTTCACGACCGGACAGACGGAGCGCATTGCGTTCAGCCTGACAAACGGCTACAAGACCGATTATGAGAGCTGGCGCAGCGGCAAGCGCGTGCTGGCATTCGGAAATGTGGCATGGGGCATGAAGCTCGCGGGGTATGATGACTCCGTGCAGCAGTTTCACAATTATCTGATGGCGGTGATGCACTATGCGGGCACACGCTCGCTGGAGGCGGAATCAAAGCCGGTCAGCGTACAGGATGCCCGTGCCGGTGATATTTTGGTCAACGGCGGATCGCCCGGTCATGCGGTTGTCATCGTGGATGAGGCGATCAATGAAGCAGGCGAACGCTGCTTTCTGCTTGCGCAGGGCCATATGCCGGCGCAGAGCTGTCATATCTTGACGGGGGCAGGGGATGCAAAGAATCCGTGGTATACCGCGGAGCAGCTCTCCGGCGATTCCATACCGGTCAGCAGCTATCCCTTTACCGGGGAGGCGCTGCGCCGCTGGAAGGAAGGCTTCCCGAATTCCGCAGAAGAATAAGGAGGATCAGAAATGGCGATCCGCAATATTGTAAAGGAAGGCGATCAGGTGCTGCACAAGAAGTGCAGACCGGTCGAGAAATTTGACGAAAAGCTGGCGCAGCTTCTGGACGACATGGGCGATACGCTCAAAAAGGCAGGCGGCGTCGGACTGGCCGCACCGCAGGTCGGCATTCTCCGCAGAGTGTTCATCATGATGCTGGAGGAGGACGGCGAGATCATCGAGGCGATCAATCCGGAGATTATCAAGACCTCCGGACAGCAGCGCGATGTGGAGGGCTGCCTCTCCGTGCCGAACCAGTGGGGCTATGTCACCCGCCCGAAGACCGTCGTGCTCCGCGCATTTGACCGGAACGGGCAGGAATACGAGATGAAGCTCAAAGAGCTGGGCGCGCGCTGCGCCTGCCACGAGAACGATCATCTGGACGGGCATCTGTTCCTGGAAAAGGTCGAGGAATTTGTGAAGCCCGAAGCAGCGGAGGAACAATAACCGCGCTGACAAAACGGAGGTGACATCATGGACAAACAGCTTGCAAAAAAGGCGGGTATCCGCTTCGGCATCGGTGTGATTCTGGTCATGCTGCTGCTGTTTCTCCCGGCCGGGACGCTGCGCTATGCAGGCGGCTGGCGGTTTCTCTTTGTGTTATTCGTGCCGATGGCCGCAATGGGGCTGATTCTGCTGAAAAAGGATCCCGCGCTGCTGGAAAAGCGGCTGGATACCAAAGAAAAGCAGAACACGCAGAAGTTGGTCGTGCTGCTGAGCCTGATCATGTTCCTTGCCGGATTCATTCTGGCGGGACTGGATTTCCGGTTTGACTGGGTGCAGCTGCCGCGCTTTGTTTCGCGGATTGCCGCCGGGATCTTTCTGGTCGGATATGCGATGTACGCGGAGGTCATGCGCGAGAACACCTATCTTTCCCGCACGGTCGGCGTGCAGGAGGGACAGAAGGTTGTGGATACCGGGCTGTACGGCATCATCCGGCACCCGATGTATACCGCGACGATCCTGATGTTTACGATGATTCCGCTGATTCTCGGTTCTCTGGCGGCGCTGCCGGTGTTCCTGCTGTATCCGGCGATTATCGTCAGGCGCATCGGCAATGAGGAGCAGGTGCTCAAAAAGGAGCTCCCGGGCTATGACGCCTATCTGAAAAAAGTGAAATACAGACTGTTCCCGAAGATCTGGTGAACGGCAACCAAATCGTGACTGCGGTCAGAGGAGGCGGAATATGAAAATTGTGTTTATGGGTACGCCGGTATTTTCCGTACCGACGCTGGATATGCTGAAAGAGGACGGCCACGAAATTGCGGCAGTCTTTACGCAGCCTGACCGCCCGCGCGGCAGAGGCAAAAAGCTGCTGCCGACACCGGTCAAGGAAAAGGCGCTCGCATACGGGCTGCCGGTTTATCAGCCGCAGTCGCTCCGAAAGGGCGAGGATGCGGAGGAGGCGCTCCGCATTTTGCAGGAAATAAAGCCGGAGCTGATTGTCGTCATCGCTTACGGTCAGATTCTGCCGAAAAGCATTCTGGAGCTGCCGGAATACGGCTGTATCAATCTGCATGCCTCCGTGCTGCCCCGCTGGAGAGGCGCCGCGCCGATTCAGCGTGCGATTCTGGCAGGCGACAGCGAAACGGGCGTCACCGCCATGCAGATGGCAGAGGGGCTCGATACCGGCGATATGCTGCATACGCTGAAAACCGCGATTGCGCCGGACGAAACGGCGGATTCGCTGCATGACCGCCTCTCGCAGATTGCGGCGGAAACCATGCGGGAAACGCTGCTCCTGCTCGATCAGGGAATGTTAAAGCCGGTTCGTCAGGACGACACGCTGGCATGTACCGCAGAAAAAATCACCAAGGACATGAGCCGCCTGGACTTCAAAAAGCCTGCGCAGGAGGTTGACCGGACAATCCGTGCGGTCACCGGCTATGCGATGATGAAGGGACGGCGCATCAAGCTCCACGCCTCCGTGCTGACAAAGCAGCTGGCGCATATTCCCGCAGGAACGGTCATCGGCAGCGATGACATCATCGGCATTGTCTGCGGCGACGGACAGATCATTCAGCCGACCGTCATGCAGGCAGAGGGCGCCAAGGCCATGCCGACCGCAGATTTTCTGCGCGGCTTCCCGCTGAAAACAGGCGACCGCTTCTCGTCGGCTGAGTGACAGAAAGGAGTAATCTCATGCAGTGGATCCTTTTGATACTGGCAATCATCATTCCGCTGATTGCATCGCTGAATGTGAAATCGACCTTCAAAAAATACAGTCAGATTCGCAGTGAGCGCGGCATGACCGGCGCAGAGGCCGCCCGTCAGCTTTTGCTCGACAACGGCATCACCGATGTTGCGATTGAGCCGATCCCCGGCAATCTCACCGATCATTACGATCCGCGCAGCAATACGATCCGGCTTTCGCAGAGCGTATACGGCTCTGACAGCGTGGCCGCCGTCGGCGTTGCAATGCACGAGGCAGGCCATGCGCTGCAATATGCGCAGAATTATGCACCGGTGCGCCTGCGCAATGCGATTGTCAAGAGCACGAATATCTGCTCGCACGGCTCGTCAATTCTGATTATGCTCGGCATTGTGTTCTCTGCCAAGGGGCTGGGCGGCACCCTTCTGGATATCGGCATCATTCTGTTCTGCGCCGTGATCTTCTTCCAGCTTGTGACGCTGCCGGTGGAATTCAACGCCAGCGGCAGAGCCGTCCGTTCTCTGGCACAGGGCGGCATTCTCTCCGCAGAGGAGCAGACCGGCGTGAAAAAGGTGCTGACCGCAGCTGCCCTGACCTATGTTGCAGCGGTTGCGTCCTCGATCCTGACGCTGATGCGTCTGCTGCTGATCCGGGGCAGACGGAGATGAACGGTCTGAATGCCAGACTGCTCTGTGTCCGGACGCTGATCCGGTCGATCAAATCCAAAAGCTATTTCAATCTGGCGCTGACGCATGCGCTGATGGACGCGGAGGATCTGACGCCGCAGGATACGGCGCTGTGTCTGAAAATCTATCAGGGGACGCTGGAACGCCTGCTGACGCTGGATGCCTGCATCGCGGCACATACGAGCCGTCCGCCCGAAAAGCTCGACCTGGAGGTGCTGTGCGTGCTGCGCTGCGGCTTTTATGAGCTGCTGTATCTGCACACGCCGGAATCTGCGGTCGTCAATCTCTGGACGGAAGCCGTCAAGAAGCTGAAAAAGACCAGCGCCGCCGGGATGGTCAATGCGGTGCTCCGTGGCTTTCTCCGCGGCGGAAAACAGATTCCGGTGCCGGAGGACGAGCCGGGCAGAATGTCGGTGCAGTATTCCGTGCCGGTGCCGCTTCTGAATGCGCTGCTGGCTGACTATGATGTGGAAACCGTAACCGCGTTTCTTGCGGATGCAATGGATGCGCCGCCGATCTATATCCGGCGGAATCCGCTCTGCGAAAACAGCGAAAAGATGATTCCGCGCTCAGAGCCGGTGCCGGGGATTCCCTGTGCGTATCTGCTCAAGCGGCGCGGGGAAACGGATGCCGTCCCGACTGTCATCGACGGAAAAGAAACCGTGCCGGTGGATCCTTACCGCAGCGGGCTTGTTTCCGAGGCGAAAGCCATGGGGCGCTCGATGCATGTGCAGGATCTTGCCTCGCAGCTCTGCTGTCTGGCGCTGGATCCGCAGCCCGGGGAAACCGTGCTCGATGTCTGTGCAGCGCCGGGAGGCAAGACCTTTACGATTGCGGAGCTGATGCAGAATCAGGGGCATGTGTATGCATATGATCTGCATGAGAACCGGGTGGGGCTGATCCGGAAAGGTGCGGAAAAGCTCGGGCTCTCCTGCATTACCGCGCAGGCGGGCGATGCAAGGCAGACCGAAAAGCCGTCTGCCGACCGCATTCTCTGCGACGTGCCGTGCTCGGGATACGGCGTGATCCGCAGAAAGCCGGAGATCCGGTATAAAACACCCGATGAGGTCGCCGGACTGCCGGAGATTCAGTACGCGATTCTCGAAGCGTCCGCAAAGGCATTAAAGCCGGGCGGCGTGCTGGTCTATTCGACCTGCACCGTATTAAAACGCGAAAATGAGGATGTTGTCCGCAGATTCCTTGCGGCGCATCCGGACTATACACTGGAAAAGCCGTGGCAGAATCTGCCGGAACTGGCTGCATACGGGCAGGAGATGACAACGCTCTTCCCGCAGATGCTCGGCAGTGACGGGTTCTTTATTGCAAGGATGCGGAAAGGATAACAGATGAAGCATTCACACAGAACAAGGCTGACTGCGCTGATGTTTTCCGCAGCGGCAATCGGCGCCGGGATGCTGATGACCGGATGCAGTCTGGCCAGATGGGGCGGATACAGTGTTTACGGCCCGCCGCCTGTTTCGGAGCTTGATGAAACGGCGGATTCGGACGGGCTGCTGTCCGGTTCTGCGGAAATCCCGACGCTCTACGGGCCGCCGGGTGTTTCGGAAACGGATGCAGAAATTGACCTTGACGCGATGTCCGATGCCGATTTCCGCAGTATCACGGATGAACAGCTGATTGCGCTGGGACAGCAGTATGATACGCTGGAACAGCCTGCGTTTCTTTCCGTGCGACCGAATACGAACGGTGTGCATTTTGCGGTTGCGGCGCAGTCCGCAGCAACGGATGCAGAAGCAGAAGCGTACGCGGCAGAGCGCTTTCCCGATCTGCCGGTCTGCAATCTCACAGGAGAGGATGCGGCAGGCCGCTGGCGGCTCTTTGAAGCAGGCGATCATCTGCTGAATTATGTGCTTGTCTGGGATGCTTCCTTCCTGGACATGGAAACGCAGACGCTTCATGCCGATGTCACCGAAGAGAACATGCTTTTGCTTGCGGCAATGCGGCGGCCGCCTTCCGGCGGGCGTATCATCGGCGCATTTGTCACGGATGACGGCGACCGTCTGACCTGCAATGTATATGATCTGTGTGACAGCAGCGGCGATTACGGGCTGTCCGATACCGTGACGCTGTACGGCTTTACGTTCTCGGCAGACAAGGAAACCGGTCAGCTCACAGGCTATGACAGCGAGCAGTACGACTTCTCCAAAAAGGTCGAAATCCCGGACACCTATCACCCGTATCCGGATGAATAAATGAAAGGAGCTGACCGGCTTTGGCACAGCAAAAAACCGATATTCTGAGTCTGTTGCCGGAGCAGCTCGAAGCGGAGATAACGGCCATGGGTGCGCCGAAATTCCGCGCAAAACAGATCTTCCGGCAGCTGCATGTAAAACGCGTCTTTGATTTCACGAAAATGACAGAACTATCTAAACAATTTCAGGCGCAGCTCAATGACCGATTTTATATAAACATGCCAAAGATTGAGCAAAAGCTTGCATCTTGTATGGATGATACTGTAAAATATCTGTATAGGCTTTCTGACGGCAGCTGTATTGAAACCGTGCGCATGGTATATCACCACGGAATCACCGCCTGTATTTCGACGCAGGTCGGCTGCAAAATGGGCTGCAAATTCTGTGCTTCGGCGCCGCTCGGCTTTATCCGGAATCTGACACCGGCAGAGATGCTCGGGCAGATCTACGGCGCGGATGCGGATTTTCCGGAGGCACAGCAGATCAGCAGCGTGGTGCTTATGGGCATCGGAGAGCCGCTGGATAACTATGAGAATGTGATGCAGTTTCTGCGGCTGCTCTCCTGCAAGGATGGGCGGAACCTCAGTCTGCGGCATGTGACGCTTTCGACCTGCGGACTTGTCCCGCGGATTTTGCAGCTTGCGGAGGAGAATCTTCCGCTGACGCTTTCTGTGTCGCTGCACTGCGCGGACAATGAAAAACGGGACGTGCTGATGCCGGTCAACCGGCGCTATCCGCTGGATACGCTGCTGGATGCCTGCGGCACCTACTTTCAGAAAACAGGCCGGAGAGTGTCATTTGAATATGCCGTCATTGCGGGGGAGAACGATTCCCCGGCGGCGGCAGCACTGCTCGGCAGACGGCTCAGGCCGGTGTTCCCGAAGCAGCGCCCGCATGTCAATCTGATTCCGGTCAATCCCGTTGCGGGAACCGGATTTCATGCCGGTCATGCGGCGGCATTTCAAAAGCTCCTGGAGCAGGAGGGAATCAACGCAACTGTGCGCCGGACGCTCGGTGACGACATCAAAGCGGCCTGCGGACAGCTGCGGCGCGATACGATTGAAAAGGAAAGCGTGGTGAGCGGCATTGAAGGCATATCTGGGCAGTGACATCGGAAAAACCAGAACGGAGAATCAGGATTCGATCCGTGCGGAGAGCTTTCCGGACGGCGTGCTTGCGCTGGTCTGTGACGGCATGGGCGGTATGCAGAACGGCAGTGCCGCGAGCAAAATCGCGGTGGCAGCCGCGGAGGAACGCTTCTGTGCGGAATACGTCAGCGGGATGGAGCCCGAGGCGGTCTGTGAGCTGCTGCGGAACTGTGCCGCAGAGGCAAACCAGAAAGTCTATCAGGCGGCGCTGCGCAGTGAGATGCGCGCCCGCATGGGAACGACGCTGGTCGGCGTGTTCGCGCGCGATGATGTGATGTGTACGGTCAATGTCGGTGATTCCAGAGCCTATCTGCTGCCCGCAGAGGGTGAATTGAAGCAGCTGACCACCGACCATACCGTTGTGCAGCTCTTGTATGAGCAGGGAACGATTACCGCGGAGGAGCGCGCCACGCATGTGCGGCGCAATGAGCTGATCCGTGCAATCGGCGTGTCCGGCCGCGTGCTTTCCGATACGCAGGTTGTGCCGCTCGCGGAAACCGACCGCGTGCTGCTCTGCTCGGACGGACTGTACAGCATGGTTTCCGAGGAGCGCATCGCGGAGCTGATGCGTGCCGATCAGACGGAGCAGCTTCCCGATCTGCTGATTGCGGAGGCGAACGAACAGGGCGGACGGGACAATATTTCCGTGATCGTGCTGACGAGATAACACTTTTTTGATTTTGTTTTATTATTGTGCGGCAGGTTCGCATAATGCAAATACAGACCCCATATCATATGATTATTGCCGGGCTGCAGCCGGCACGGAGGTTCGAGATGGAAAAAGATCGCAATGACAAGAACATCGGCAAAAAGCTCGACGGTCGCTACGAGATTACGGAGCTGATCGGAGAGGGCGGCATGGCGGACGTCTATCGTGCAACGGATGTTGTCGATAACAAGACGGTCGCCGTCAAGATCCTGAAAAAGGAGTTTGCGGAGAACGAGGAGTTCCTGCGCAGATTCCGCAATGAGTCCAAGGCTATCGCCGTTCTCAGTCACCCGAATATCGTGAAGATTTTCGACGTCGGCTTTTCGGAACGGATCCAGTTCATCGTGATGGAGTATATCGACGGCATCACCCTGAACGAATATATGGAGCAGCAGGGACAGCTCGGCTGGAAGGATGCGGTTCACTTCATTCTTCAGATCCTGCGCGCACTCCAGCACGCCCACAGCAAGGGCATTGTCCACCGTGACATCAAGCCGCAGAATATCATGATGCTCCGTGACGGCACAATCAAGGTCATGGACTTCGGCATTGCAAAGTTTGCACGCGAGGACGGCAAAACCGGCACCGACAAGGCGATCGGCACCGTTCACTATATCAGCCCGGAGCAGGCCAGAGGCGCTGCGACAGACGCAAAGAGCGATATTTATTCGGTCGGCGTCATGCTCTATGAGATGCTGACCGGCAAGAAGCCGTTTGATACGGATAACCCCGTCAGCATTGCCGTGATGCATATGCAGGCGAAGGTGCCGCTGCCGCATACCGTCCGTCCTGACATTCAGGTCGGGCTGGAGGAGATCATCCTCAAGGCAATGGAAAAGGATCCGGTCAACCGCTATCAGTCCGCACGCGACATGATGGATGACCTCCAGACATTCAAGGAGGATCCGGACGGCGTGTTCGGTTACTATCCGGAGCTGTTCGGCGGCGATGCGGAGGAGCCCGCAGAGGATCCGTTCGCAGAGGGCGAGGATGACAGCAAGACAAGATATTACCGCCCGGTGACGGAGGAATCCGATGTCCCGGCGGAGGATCCGTATTACGATGACGCGGATCAGCAGCCGTATTACGACGATGAGGAGTATTACGACGAGGATTACGATGACGAGGAATACGACGACGATGACGACGAGGAGGAAGAGGAGGAGCGCAAGTCGCTCTTTGTCCCGATTCTGAGTGCGGTCATCATCGTGGTGATTGTTGTCGCGGCAGTGCTGCTGACAACCGTCATCTGGAACATGCTGAACAACGGCGCCGGAAAGCGGACGGAGGAACAGGCCATGCCGTCGCTGATCGGTATGGATCTGGATGAAGCAGAATTCCAGTACGGCGACCGTCTTGTGATCAAGTCCTCGCAGGAATACAATGCGGAAACGCCGAACGGCAAGATCTTCGATCAGGATATCAAGGAAGGCGACCCGGTCAAGAAGGGCGACGTCGTCAACGTCAGAGTTTCCATGGGCGCAAGAAAGGTTCTGCTCCAGGATGTCAAGGGCTGGCAGTACGAGCTTGCAAAGCAGGAGATTCTCGGTCAGCATCTGTATGTTGACAAGCGCTCTGCATTTGACGATGTTGTTCCGGAGGGTGCGGTTATCTCCACTGTGCCGGAAGGCCCGGTCGAGCTGGCGCCGAACACCTATGTCCGTGTGACGGTTTCGCTCGGTAAGAATAAGAAATCTCAGCCGGCACCGAACTTTGTCGGTCTGGACTGGGAGCTCGCAAAGAGCATGGCAGACGGCGTCGGCATCATCCTCTCCAAGAATGAAGTGGATTCCGACGAGAAGAAGGGCATGGTTCTGAAGCAGGATGTCAAGCCGAATGACGAGGTTCAGGAGGACGAGATCATCACGCTGGATGTTTCCAGCGGTCAGCGCCGCAGCCAGCAGGTGCGCGTGACCTTCCAGATTCCTGCCAATACGAGCGGCCTGTTCCACATTGAGATGTATGAGGGCGGCGTGCTCGTTGAACAGGGCGCAAGCTTCAATCCGGATTATGCTGCCGGTATGACGGCGATCAACGTCGAGGGCAAGGAGAGCACGGACTACCGTGCATATCTGGTCAATGATGCGACCGGCGCCAAGGCGGAGATCGGCACCTATCATGTTGACTTCAGCACGAACACCGTGCAGATGATGAGCGGCGACGTCGCTGCGGCATTCAAGCAGGTTCTCGTCGGCGGCACACCGACAACCACACCGGCTGCAACCCAGCCGCCTGCAACACAGCCGGAACCGACGACCACCGCGGCACCGTCACCGGCGGAAACCCAGGCAACCCAGCCTCAGGATCCGGCCGCGACACCGACTGAATAATGGACGGGCTGATTATCAAAGCTGTCGGGGGACTTTACACCGTAGAGTCCCCCGACGGTGTATTACAGTGCAAGGCGCGCGGCATTTTCCGCAAGCAGGGAATCTCCCCGTGTACCGGCGACCGCGTGACCGTTGAAAATGACGTCATCACGGAGATTCATCCGCGGAAGAACCTGCTGATCCGGCCGCCGCTGGCCAATCTCGACCAGCTGCTGTTTGTGCTTTCCGTGCGCGATCCCGCACCGAATCTGCTGCTGCTGGACCGGTTTCTTGCGGTCTGCGTGTATAAGGAGATCCGGCCGGTGCTGGTGTTTACCAAGCTCGACCTTGCGGACGCGGAGCGCTATGCGGCAATCTACCGGAAGACGGGCTTTCCCGTGCTGTTTGCCGACTATCAGGATCCGGCGAGCATTCAGGAGATTAACCGGATGCTGGAGGGGAAAATCAGTGCCTTCACGGGCAATTCGGGCGTCGGAAAATCGACGCTGCTGAATGCGCTGGACGACCGGCTCTGTCTGGAAACTGCGCATATCAGCAAAAAGCTCGGCAGAGGCCGCCACACAACGCGGGAAACTGCGCTGTATACGCTGCCGCACGGCGGAAAGATTGCGGATACGCCGGGCTTTTCGACCTTTGAAACAGAAGCCTATGCGCAGATTGCGCCGGAGGAGCTTGCGGACTGTTTTCCGGAGCTGCGCGGGATTGAAACACCCTGCCGGTATGCGGACTGCCGTCATTTGAAAGAACCGGGCTGTGCCGTCAGACAGGCGGTGGAGGCCGGTGAGATTGAGAAGCTCCGCTATGAGAGCTACACCGTCATGCTCCGGGAAGCAATGGCGCGTAAGACGTACTGATTCATAGAATTCGCAAGGGCGCTGACAAGCACAGTCAGCGCCCTTTTGCTTTGCTGAGAAAGCGGTATCTCCGATGGATCATCGTGCAGCGATACATTGCAGCAGTGCGGAAACCTCCTGCGGGGTGTTCATCACCGAGGGCGAAAACCGCACCGTACCGCGCGCCGTCCCGAGTGTTTCATGTGCGAGCGGCGCGCAGTGCAGTCCCGCACGCAGACAGAATCCGGCTGCGCCCAGTCGCGCTGCCGTTTCGTCCGGGGACTCCTCTGCGAGCGTGAACGATACAACCGGCGCATACTGCGCACCCGCACTGCGGTATACCGCAGCCCCTTCGATCTGTTCCAGACCGGCAATCAGCTGCGCACAGAGCGCATTTTCATGCCGGAGCATCCGGTCTGCGCCCTGCCGGACAATCCACTGCATTCCCGCGTCCAGAGCAGCGATTCCGGGGACATTGACTGTCCCTGCTTCCAGCGCATCCGGCAGGAAATCCGGCATTCTGAGCGACGCCGACAGCGAGCCCGTGCCGCCCTGCATCAGCGGTTTCAGCGGCACGGTGCCGTCCGTCAGAAGCATTCCAGTCCCCATGATGCCGTACAGCCCCTTGTGGCCTGCCGTGCAGAGCAGATGAATCCCGTCCCGGAGCGTGACCGGCAGGAGCCCGCAGCCCTGTGCGCCGTCCGCAATGAAAAGCAGCCCGTGCTGCTTGCAGAGAGTACCGAGCGCCCGATACGGCAGGATCTGTCCGGTGACGTTGCTGACAAGCGTGCAGATGACCGCGCGGGTCTGCGGGCGGATCAGCCGGCGGAATGCCTCCACGGTTTCGTCTGCGTCCGCGGATACCGGCGCGATGCTGTACGAGATCACATGCTCCGCAGCCAATGCGGCGACAGGTCTTGCGGCGGCATTGTGCTCCATACTGCTGAGGATGACGTGGTCGCCCGGCCAGAGCGCCCCGCGGATTGCGAGATTCAGCGCATGTGTGCAGTTCTGCGTGAAGATCACATGCTCCGGCTTCGCATCAAAGAGCGCGGCCGCCGTTTCCCGCGCACGGTAAACCACCCCGCCTGCCCGTGCGGCCAGCGGATGCCCGCCGCGTCCGGGATTGCCGCCGTCGGATTCCGCGGCACGCCGCAGCGCCTCCAGCACCGGACGCGGCTTCGGAAATGTCGTGGCGGCATTGTCAAAATATACGATTCTGTGCATCGGTGCGGCTCCTTTCTGCCGTTCAGTTCGTCCTGTACGGAATGCCGCCGGACGTCAGCAGCGCAAACACTGCATCCGCAGCGCCGAAAACCCGGAAATGATAGGCACAGCCGGAGGCGGACGTGATCCTGTGCATCCGGAACCGGTAGCGGTATCGCTCCAGCAGCTGCCGTGCCTTTTCCGCGTAGGTTTCGGACATCACGACAAAATGTGTTTCCATGGCTTCACCTCCCTGCGCTATCATATGCAGTTCCGACAGAATCTGACACGGCGCCCGTACAGCATGTTATACAAAAAACAACGCAAAAAAAACGCAGAGTGATAATCTTGTCGGAAAATGCGGAAAGCACTTGATTTTTTTCGCATTTTGGGGTAAAATATAATGTGCATCATACTGTGCAGCGACGGCTGCTTATATGAAAAAATAATGAACAGGAAAGGTAGAACGCACTATGGCGCATACAGGCCGCCGGCTGAGTGCCGGAAAGATCATCGGACGTGTCCTGATCGTGATTCTTACAACGCTGATAATGGCTGTGATTGCTCTGTATTTTCTGATGCTCGTCATTGCAAAGGGGCCGTCAGACAGTGCAAAAAAGCTGTTTGTCTGCTCTGTGAAGGAGACAAGCGCAATCAAATTCCTTGCAGACTGGTATTATACTCCGGAGCAGATTGCAGAGTATCTCGGCGGCGGTGAGGAGGCGGAGGTCGCAGAAACCAACACCGCGCTGGTCAATATCGGACAGAAAACGGATGAAAACGGCAATGCGGTTCCCGCAGCGGACGTCGAGCGCAAGGCGCAGGAGATCATTGATGTTTCCGGCTCGACGTTCAAGGGCAAGCTGCTCAAGATTGCGGATCCGTCCCGCGTGTTCGTCGGCATCTCCGGTGAGTACGGTGAAGGGCAGAGCGGTATGCGTCTTGCGGACATGATCGAAAAGTACGGCGCAGAGGGCGGCACGAACGCAGGCGGCTTTGAGGATCTGAACGGCGTCGGCAACGGCGGCACCCCGCTCGGTATCGTCATTTCTGAGGGACAGCTCCGCTGGGGCGGCCTCAACACGACCTATGAGCTGGTCGTCGGCTTCGACCAGGATAATATTATGCACATCGGCAAGATGACTGCACAGCAGGCGCTTGACCTCGGACTGCGTGATGCGGTCTGCTGGGGCGATCCGAAGCGTCCGCTGATTGTCAACGGCGTTCCCGGCAATGAGCAGGATTCCCTCGGCGGCGGCTTCAACCCGCGTACCGCAATCGGCCAGACGGCGGACGGCACCGTGCTGTTCCTCGTCATCAACGGCAGACAGACGGATTCACTCGGCGCAACCTACGACGATCTGACGCAGATCATGCTCCAGCACGGTGCAGTCAATGCGATGAACCTGGACGGCGGAAGCTCTTCGCTGCTGTATTTTGACGGCAAGCTCCAGAATATCTGTTCCTCGCTTTACGGCCCGCGCCCGATGCCGAGCTGCTGGCTGATCAGACCGGAATCGTAAGAAAGGGGGACGGCAGAAAATGGCAGATGAAAAGGATCTCAGAAGCAGCGCAGACCGCGATGCGGATGCTGCTCTGGAGGCAATTCTGAGAGAAGTGGAAGCGTCCCCGCGCCGGACAGCGCGCAAGCGTGAGTTGGACGATCTGGACTTTGTACAGACCGGCACGCCGCGCAGCCATGCGGCAACGCCCAAGACCCCGGTTCGGGATCACAGTGCGGAGCCCGCAGAGCCTGTTGTGAAAACAGACGAGGCGGCACCCGTGAAAAAACTCCGTGAGGAGAACGAAGCTCCGGCCAGAAAGCCGCGTGAGGACAATACGGCACAGGCCAGAAAGCCGCGTGAGGAGAACGAAGCTCCGGTCAGAAGACCGCGTGAGGAGAACGAAGCTCCGGTCAGAAGACCGCGTGAGGACAATGCGGCTCCGGCCAGAAGACCGCGTGAGGACAATGCGGCTCCGGCCAGAAGACCGCGTGAGGACAATGCAGCACCGGCCAGAAGACCGCGTGAGGAGAATGCAGCTCCGGTCAGAAGACCGCGCGAGGACAATGCAGCACCGGCCAGAAGACCGCGTGAGGAGAATGCAGTACCGCAGCGCCGCCGTCCGGAAGGACAGCGCATGAGTGCCCAGCAGAACCGTCCCGCAAGAGATGTGGAGCGTGTGGATCAGCCGCAGCGCAGAGCGCCGCAGCAGAATGCACCGCGCCGCGAGCATCCGCAGGAGCCGCAGCGCAGCCGGCAGCCGCAGCAGCGTGCTGTGCAGGAGCGGAGCGCACATCCGCAGCAGAACCGTTCTGCGGAAAGACCGCAGGCGCACCGCGCGGGTGCGGCGGTCAGACGCAGACCCAATTACTTCCGCATCGGTCTTGCAATTTACATCATGCTCGGCATCATTCTGACGCTGTGGGGCATGAGAAGACTGTATAACTTCCTGAAAGAGTACGAGGCATCCCGCCCGCAGTACACGATTGACGGCTTTGTTTCGCATCTGGACAACGGCTTTTACAGCGACATGGTGCGCCAGAAGGTCGATGAGATCGACGTGACCGAATACGAAACCGCGGACACGATTGCTTCGACGCTGGATATTGAGAGCATGAGCGGCACCGGTTATACATGGGCGAAAAAGGTCGATGAATTTACCGATGAAAAGCCGGTTTACTACATCCGCTATCAGGGCGCTTCGATTGCAACTGTGACGCTCCAGCGCGCAGGCGGCACCGATCAGTTCGATTTCCCGGTCTGGAAGGCGCTGGATCCGCAGTCCCTGATCGAGATTCCGATTGAGCCGGAGTATACGCTGGATGCGACGGTTCCGAACGGCGGCTCGCTCATGGTGAACGGCCTGAAGGTTCCGATGACCTCCCTGACCGATACCGAGTATGAGATGAATCTGGATGAGGTTGCACAGTCTGTGACGCCGAATCCGGTTGGTCAGCATGTGAAGATCAGCGACCTGTTTGTGGCACCGACCGTCCGCGCATTTGACAAGGACGGCAATGAGCTGGAAGCCAAAGAAGTGCCGGACAAGTCTGTCAAGGAGCAGGTGCTGGTGTTTGAACCCGCTGCAAAGGCTGAGCCGAATGAGCAGATTGTGGAGCGCATGCAGAATCTGACCAAGGCGTATATCAACTACATGATCAACAAGGACGAGGCAACCGGTGCAAACTGGGGCGCTGTCGGCAATTATCTGCTGAACGGCAGTGATGCGTTCAAGGTGCTGAAAGGCATTTACAGTGACGTTGCATGGAACAATCCGTACACCGCCCGCGAGGACAAGGTGCTGGAGGTCAGCAACATCCGGATGTACTCTGACACGATCTGCACCGCAGACACGCATTTTGAGCTCCAGCTGACCAAGGAATCCAACAACGGTACCGTGACGAATGATTACAATGGTACGGTTCGCTGGGTGATGGTGAAGAACGGCAATGCGTGGTATGCATCGCACTTTGATCTGCTCAGCGGTGAGGATGCCGCAGCCGCTCCGGCTGATGAGGCACCCGCAGAGGAGTAAGAGATCGCTGCATATAACGAAAAGCACCCGCTGTACAAGAAGTACAGCGGGTGTTCTGATTTGTATATCACGTGCCTCCGGCCGATTGGAATTTGGGACGCTGCTCCCATACCCCTGCTTAAGGGCATCCCTTTGGTGGGGTTTGGGGCGAAGCCCCATTTTGAATCCATCGGAGATACCTCTTTATTGGAGGTCGTCCATGTCCGGGAGCGGCGGCATATCCTGCACAGCGGACGCTGCGGCGTGCTGCTTTGCCACAACGCTCCGGACTTTTTCGTCCAGTGCCTGCTCCATCATACGCTCCTCCAGCTTCAGGTCGAACTGCGGATAGCCGTCCTCCTTGGAAAGCTGATGCTCGGCTACATTCGCAACGATGGAGATGCCGATTGTGATCAGCAGAACCGGGCTCAGGCATTCGCGGTAAATGATTCCGGCGATGACTGCGAAAACCAGCGCCGCGACATTCAACAGATAGTTCCGCTTGATGCAGCCGAGGATCTGGAGCACTGTGGCGAGAATCAGGAACGGGACTGCAAACATGGTCATCTCAAAGCCGCCGATGGCCAGCAGCGTGGTGACGAAGCAGAACACGATGCTGATTGCAGACAGAAAAAAGCCGACCGCGTTCAGCGTATCGAAACGCTTTTTCCGGATTTTCAGGATTTCGCAGCGTCTGTGCCGCTTTTCACCTATGAGTGAGGACATGATGTGCACCCCTTTCTTTTTTCACAGTATAGCATATATGCTGGACATTGTCAAGAGAGAAAACGCCCGCCGTATCAATGATACAGCGGGCGTTTTGAATCAGCTTTTGTATTCGTGTGCGGGCGATTAGCCGAGCTCTGCGAAATACTTGATGGTGCGGACCATCTGGCTGGTGTAGGAGTTCTCGTTGTCGTACCAGGAAACAACCTGAACCTCGTAGAGATCGTCAGCGATCTTTGCGACCATGGTCTGGGTTGCATCGAACAGAGAACCGTAGGTCATGCCGATGACGTCAGAGGAAACGATCTGATCCTCGTTGTAGCCGAAGGAAGCAGAAGCAGCAGCCTTCATTGCAGCGTTGATGCCTTCCT
>JAEEGL017322542.1_pt1 | contig 31695 bp, 22 predicted proteins | sample 9134231 | NCBI WGS metagenome assembly JAEEGL01 (sample SAMN16246548, study PRJNA631951) | gut metagenome | biome: gut microbiome; feature: rumen; material: fiber-attached | host: Bos | place: Iran: Karaj | collected 2018-10 | reverse complement strand
TGTCACCGCACATGTGGCTTTCGTCCTCTCCCTCGGTCTCATCTATCTGCTTTCGCAGTGGCCCGCCATCGCAGAACTTTTCTCTGGTAACATCTCCCTTGTTAGTCATTTGCCGCTTGCGGGATGGACGGCACTGCTGGCTGTGGGAATCGGTATCATCACCGGCATCTATCCCGCCATCTTCGTCACCTCATTCCAACCTGCGCTGGCGCTGAAGAGTTCCTTTGGCCTTACGCCCAAGGGACGCCGTCTGCGCACGTTGCTCGTCGCTATGCAGGTGTTCGTCAGCCTCGTCCTTGTCACTTACATCGGTATCCTCTACCTGCAGAGCCACTACATCTACCACTCTGACTATGGATTCGACAAGGACGAGTTGCTCTACAGCCAGCTGTCCGACGAGCTGAAAGGCAAAAAAGATGCCGTGCGCGCCGAACTGCTGCAGATGGGCGGCGTGGAGGATGTCAGCTACTCCTGTTTTGTGCTCGGCTCGCAACCCAAGTACATGGGCTGGGGTCGCGGCGATGGCGACCACACCGTCACCTTCACCTGTTTCCCGGTCGATTGGCGTTATCTGCGCACGATGGGCATCAAAGTCATCGAGGGGCGCGACTTCAACGAGTACGACGGCGACTGCTATATCATCAACGAGGCCGGACGCCAACGCTGGAGCTGGGTGGAGATGGACAAGGAACTGACGAACGGTGACCTGCCTGTCGTTGGTGTCTGTGAGAACGTTCGCTATGGCAGCGTTCATCAGGACCGCGCCGCCGACCCTGTAGCCTTCGTCATCCTCGGCGAGAAATATGCTTCTTGGGGTGATCGCCTCGACATTCTCAACGTCCGCCTCGCACGTAATAGTAATAAGGTGGAGCTGCGCCGCATGATTGAGGACAAGTTGCGCGAGATGAGCGACGGTGCAGAGGTGGGCGTCCGTTTCCTCGACCAACAGCTAGAGAACCTCTATCAGGAGGAGTTCCGCTTCATCCGCCAAGTACTGCTCTTCTCCGTCATCTGCCTCGTCATCACCCTCATCGGTGTCTTCTGTTTGACGCTCTTCGAGACGGAGTACCGCCGCAAGGAAATCGGTATCCGCAAGGTGATGGGCTCCTCGACACAGCAAATCCTCATGATGTTCTGTCGTCACTACGCCCTGCTGCTTGCCGTCAGCTTCATCATTGCCGCTCCCTTGGCATACTACATCGGACAGCAGTGGCTCCAGTCTTTTGCCGAGCGTACGCCCATTTACTGGTGGCTCTTCCCCTTGGCCTTGCTATCTGTAGGTGCCATTACCCTCGCCACCGTCATTATCCAGAGTTGGCGCACTGCTAATGAGAATCCCGTAAACAGTATCAAAAACGAATAAGAAAATGATTAAGTTAGAAAACATTCAGAAGGTGTTCCGCACAGAAGAGGTGGAAACCGTGGCATTGGGCGGCGTGTCGCTCGAAGTGAAGAAAGGTGAGTTTGTGGCCATTATGGGGCCTTCGGGCTGTGGCAAGTCTACCTTGTTGAATATATTAGGCTTGCTCGACAATCCCACCAGTGGCAAGTATTGGCTCGATGGCGAGGATGTGGGCCAGCTCAAGGAGAGCCAGCGCACAAGTGTTCGCAAGGGGCAGATTGGCTTTGTGTTCCAAAGTTTCAACCTGATTGACGAGCTGAACGTCGAGGAGAATGTTGAGTTACCCTTGACCTATCTGGACGTGCCAAAGAAAGAACGTAAGCAGCGCGTGGAAGAGGTGTTGCGCCGTATGGCCATCTCGCATCGTGCTCACCACTTCCCCCAGCAGCTCTCGGGCGGTCAGCAACAACGTGTGGCCATTGCCCGTGCCGTTGTGATGAATCCCAAGCTGATTCTTGCCGATGAGCCTACTGGTAACCTCGACTCGAAGAACGGTCTGGAAGTGATGCAGCTGCTCACCCAACTTAACAAGGAAGGAACGACCGTCCTGATGGTCACCCACTCTGAGCGCGATGCTGGCTATGCCCAACGTATTGTGAACTTGCTCGATGGTCAGGTCGTACCACAAGTGACACTCTGATTCAGCAACCGAAAGTACGGCATTTAGCACACAAAAGTACGGCATTTAGCACCCAAAAGTATGGCATTTAGCAACCGAAAGTATGGCATTTAGCAACCAAAAGTACGGCACTTAGCAACCGAAAGTACGGCATTTAGCACCCAAAAGTATGGCACTTATCAACCGAAAGTATGGCATTTAGCAACCGAAAGTACACTAGAACAATTAGTTTTCCTCATATATGAAAACGACCACATATAATGCAAATTAAAAAGATTTAGGAGTAAACGTCCAGAAATTTGAGCCTATTACCCGATTATGTGCTATACCTTTTTATTTTCCTCATCTCCAGTGCTCAGTGCACGCATGGCGTTGAGGACTGCCAGCACGGTGACGCCAACATCGGCAAAGACGGCCATCCACATCGTGGCCAAGCCAAAGACGGCAAGGATAAGCACCAAAATCTTCACGGCGATGGCAAAGCAGACGTTCTGACGGGCAATGGCGATGGTGCGGCGGGCAATGGCAATGGCCATGGGAATCTTCGAAGGCTGGTCGTCCATAATCACGACGTCTGAAGCCTCAATGGCGGCGTCGCTGCCCAGACCACCCATGGCGATGCCCACATCGGCGCGGGCCAGCACTGGCGCATCGTTGATGCCATCGCCAACGAAGGCGAGACGGGCGGAAGGGGTTGAGAATTGTTCCACCATCTCCACCTTTTGCTGTGGCAGCAGCTCAGCGACGAAGTGGTCGATTCCAAGTTGTTGGCCCACGTGGCTGGCCACCTCTTGACGGTCACCCGTTAGCATGATGGTGCGGCTGACACCCAGCGACTTCAGTTGGCTGATGGCAGTGGCACTATCGGCCTTCACCTGATCGTTGATGACGATGTGACCAGCGTAGGTGAATTGAGAATTGAGACTTGAGGATTGAGAATTGGGAATTGAGGATTGAGAATTGTCAGCAACGGCCACATGGATGATGGTTCCCACGTGTGTGCAGTCACGCCACTTGGCACCTACACGTTCCATCAGCTTCGTGTTACCAACGCACACTATCTGGTTGCCCACACGTGCACGGATGCCCTCGCCAGCCAGCTCCTCGACATCGCTGACCACACAGCCGTCGGTGGCCTCTTCAGGGAAGGCATCGCGCAGGGCTGCTCCGATGGGGTGTGTTGAGTAGTGCTCCACATGGGCTGCAAGGTGCAGCAGCTGGTGCTCGTCAAGCTGTTCTGGGTGGACGGCGTCTACGGCAAACTGTCCACGGGTGAGGGTTCCCGTCTTGTCGAACACCACGGTGTCGACCTTCGCCAGCACATCCATGAAATTGGCGCCCTTGATAAGAATGCCTCGCCGCGACGCGCCGCCGATGCCGCCAAAGAAGGTCAGCGGCACGCTGATAACAAGGGCACAAGGACAGCTGACGACAAGGAACAGCAGGGCACGATAGAGCCATGTGGGAAACGCGTCGGCAAATGAAAGATGAAAGATGAAAAATGAAATGAGAGGTGGTACGATGGCAAGGGCAAGGGCGGCGAAGACGACGACAGGCGTGTAGACACGGGCAAAACGGGTGATGAAGGCCTCACTCTTCGACTTGTGGTCGGCGGCATGCTCCACCAGTTCAAGAATCTTCGAGGCTGTACTCTCGCCAAAACTCTTCGTGGTGCGCACACGGAGTACGCCCGACAGATTGACGCAGCCGCTGACCACAGCATCGCCGGCACTCACCTCATGTGGCAGGCTTTCGCCAGTGAGGGCTGCCGTGTTGAGGGCCGATGTGCCGTCGACGACCACGCCGTCGAGGGGCACCTTCTCGCCTGGCCGCACCACGATGACCGTGCCCACTGTCACGTCCTCAGGATGCACCTCACGCAGCGTGCTGTGCGCCTCGGCGCTGCTCGAAGCACCACTGTTGGTCTCTACATAAGCCACGTCAGGACGGATGTCCATTAGGTGGGCAATGCTGTCGCGGCTCTTGCCCTCAGCATAACCTTCGAAGAGTTCGCCCACCTGGAAAAACAGCATCACGAAGACGGCCTCAGGGAACTGCGTCTCAGCGCCAGGTAAAAAGCCTATGCAGAGGGCACCAATGGTAGCCACCGACATCAGGAAATGCTCGTTGAACGCATCGCCGTCGACGATGCCCTCCCACGCCTCCTTCAGCGTGTCATGGCCAATGAGCAGGTAAGGAACGAGGTAGATGAGCAGGAGTTGCCACGTCGCCAAGGCGAACCGTCGTTCAATCAACATGCAGACGCCTAACAGCACTGCTGTGACAACAATCAGCATGAGCTGGTGGCGCTGGGAATGTTCGTCGTGATGATGGCAATGGTCGCAGTGACAGGAATCATTGACCATTGAACATGGGTCATTGACCATTGACTTTTTAGATTCCTCGCAGCATGCGTGCTCCTCGCCGTGGTGATGATGATGGTGATCGTGTGCCATAACCTTGATGTTAATCAGTATCTAATATCAACTGCAAAGGTACGGCAAACAATTCTTTCTGGCAAGGCTTTTCGTAGAAAAAGGGGAAACTCTGCAACTGAGTTGCAACTCCTAACTTCTCCTCCCTCCTCACATCATTCTCACAACGCGGATGCCCGTGAACTTCGGGTGCTTATAGAGATACTGCCGCAGCGTCATTGGCTCGTCGACCACCTTCTTATGAATGCTGGAGGCATTCAGTAGGTGCAGACCATCGGCCTTCCACACGGCGAATCCCAGATGCGAGACGTCAAGGCCCTGCGTTGAACAAGTGATGGCCAAGATGTCGCCGTCCTTGACCACGGCCCGCAGAGCCGCTGAGTTCTTGACTTGTGCCTTCGGAATGAACCGATACTTATAGCCCGTCAGCGAATCTTCCTGTGCAGCAATCGTGGGGATGAATTCGGGGTGCTTCTGTAGTGTCTTGTAGGCATGGATGTAGCGACTCATAAACTTGATGTAGAGCGACTTCTCGCTGGAGAAAGGCAACCCCTCCTGCTGCACCTCGCGTACGAAGCCCATTGCTGTGTTGTCGATGATCCAGTCGCTGAAGTAGTGCAGACGGCTGGGATAGCCGTCGATGACGCCCCCACGATAGCGCAGCTGCTGCAGCTTCGACTTGAAGTCGGCGAATGTCGTCAAACTGTCCTTGGCGCAGAGCACCATGGCAGCGACAGTCTCCACCAGCGTGGTGCAGTCGAGTTGGCGTGTGTTCACCACAAGTTGTTCCTCGTCGTTCACCTCCAGGGTGTACGACACGTAGGGTCGTCCCAGAAACTTGCGTGCATAGTAGAGCGTCGTCGTGTCGCCACTCTGCAGCAGTTTCTCTATACAAATGCTATCTTTCGCCAGGGCTGTCTGCCCTTTCATCGTGACGGATGCCATCAGCAGAGCCGCTATAATAAATAGGTGTTTCATATTGCTTATCAATTGTCACTTGTTATTTTCCACTTCTCTGTATTTTTTCTTCAGTCCAAAGTTGTAGCCGATATACGCGTTCATCGAGCCAAAGGTGTTGTTTGTCGAGAAGCGCGACTTATGGTAGTTGTATGAGTGAAGGATGACACTGGCGCCAGCATACCAACGCATGCAGTTGTACACCAGGCCGAAGCGCCAAATCATGTCGAGGTTCACGTTCTGAAAGTCGAAGCCTGCACGGCGATTGCCCTCCACGTCACCCTCCGACTTCTTATAGGCAAAGGCTGCCTGTCCACTGGCGGCAAAGAGCCATCCCTTGGCCAGCACCCAGTTGTAGGCATAGCCCCCAGAAAGGCTGTAGTCAGTGTAGTTTACCTTCTTGAACATCAGGCCACTATCGAGCTCCACCGTCTGAGTCTTTATGCGTTCGTCGACCAGCGCTTGCAGTTTGCCGTAGTCCAGTTCCAAGGAGTGGCGCGTATAGCCGATGCCAGCCATTGGCGAGCCACAGCTTACCTTCTGGATGGTGCTCTGCGAGAAGGCTGCCGGATAGCTGAAGCGGCCGTGGTTGAAGATGTAGTAGACGTTCACACCCGTGATGCCAGCCTTCAGTCCGTCGAAAGGCACGCCGTCGAGCACCTTCGTGTCGACGCCCTTGCCCAAGTAGGCATTGCGCAGCTTGTACTCGGTGCCTGTGCGGCGATAGAACAGGTCGACGCCCACCTGCGAGCTGTAAATGCTGAGGTCGAGCTCTTGCTTCAGTTTGTTGAGACTGATGTTGCCCAACTCGAAGGTGTAGCCAGCGAAGAACCACTTCCAGCCGAGGTATGGGCCCACCTTCAGTTTAAAGTCTGGTGCGAACGTCATCGACTGGGCATCGTCGCCAGTGCCACTCAGCGTGTAGAGGTCGTAGGTGTGAGTCACCTGCATCATCGCTGTGAACACGTAGTGCTGTGGCTCTATCCAACTCTTGTTCAGACGGTCGAAGCCACGGATGGTGCGGCGTATCTTGCTCAGCCTGCGTCGTGTGGCTGCCGAACCGTCAGTGACGATGGTGTCGGCCTGCTGCTCGCTTCCGTTGATGACAAGCGTGTCAGCCTGCTCCTGTGCCTTCACAGGAACAACCGACAACAGCATCGTCATCACGAATCCGATTATCTTGACTGCCATCACCACTTCAATGTTCAATGTTCAATGCTCAATGCTCAATGTTCAATGCTCAATGCTCAATGTTCAATGTTCAATGCTCAATGTTCAATGATTTCAAATTTTCCCCAGTATTCTGTCGAGCACCCAGTTGGTGGGCATCGCCGACATGCTCGTACACGTGCAAACGGCCAGGCCCTGCAAGTGTTCGCACACGTTCTTGATGATGGGGAACTGCACATACGATGGCGTGTCGACCTCGATGCGCTGCTCGCCCTCGCTGGTATGCACCACGATGGGCGAATAGTTGAACACTGAGAAACTCAGCGACCCTTTGTCGCCGATGACCAGCACACGGTCGGCAGTGGCCGACTCATGGCCTACGAAGCACCAGCTGCCAGAGCCGGGCAGTCCGTTCTCGAAGCTGAACACTGCACTCACTGAGTCCTCGGCCGTGTAGAGGTGTCCGCGATTGGCGCAGATGCCTCGTGCCTCGAGGATGACGCCAAAATAGTATTGCAGCAGGTCAATCTGGTGGGGCGCCAGATCGTAGAAATAGCCACCCCCCGACACCTCTGGCTGCAAGCGCCATGGCAGACGATCAGGATGTGCGTAGTCCAACTGGCGAGGGGGCACGGCAAAGCGTATCTGCACATTGACTGGACTGCCAATGTAGCCGCTGTCAAGAATCTCCTTCACACGCTGGAAATAGGGCAGGTAGCGACGATAGTAGGCCACGAAGCAGGGCACGCCCGTCTGCTGCGACACGTAGTTGATGCGTGCACAGTCGTCATAGCTGGCAGCCAGCGGCTTCTCCACATAGACGGGCTTGCCCGCCTTCATCGCCATGATGGCGTAGGTGGCGTGGCTCGATGGCGGCGTGGCCACATAGATGGCGTTCACCTGCGGGTCGTTGATGAGCTTTTGAGCGTCGTCGTACCAACGTGGCACGCCATGCCGTTCGGCATACGAGCGTGCTTTTGAGGCCGTGCGACTCATCACGGCATAGACGCTGGAACCCTCCACCTGATTGAAGGCCGGACCACTTTTCCGCTCACAGACATCGCCGCAACCGATGAATCCCCACTTCAGTATCTTCATAAATATGTTTAATTTTCCGGTAAAACGGTGCAAAGTTACGAAAAAAGTCCTTACCTTTGCATGAAAGAACGAAAGAAATAACATTTTTTTTATGGAATCAAACGCTTCATTGGCTCTTTTCCGCACCCGCAGCACACGTGCCATCATCGCTGACGGCTATCGTCTATTCACCAACAGTTTCCGCCGACTGTTTCGTGCCTCGTGGCCCGTGGCGGTTCTCTACGCCTTGGCCATGGCCTTTATGTCGAGCTATGCCATAACCCACGTCATCCCCCTCATTGGCGCCAGCCAGATACTTGACCCAGAGGCGGCCCATGCCGAAATGGTGAGCACGCTGGTCATGTCGGGCATCACTGTGCTGCTGTTCCTCGTCTGTGCCACGCTGCTGGCCTCGTGTGCTTTCAGTGCCATACGCCAGCATGCCGCTACTGGCGACATTCCTCGCCCTGCCCACTGGTATGGTCGCCTCGACATGCCAGTGTTAGGACGTCTGGCACTGGTCGTCGTCTGCCTCGTTGTGGTGTTTGGCCTGTTGGGCGCAATGCTCACAGCCTTGTGCATGCTGGCAGCAAAGACGGGACTGACGACAGCCCTCGTGGCTGTTGGTGTGTTGACCGTAGGCTGCATCGTGCTGCTCATTCCTTTCTGCTATACTATCTACCGTGCAATGATGGCGCCAAAGCCGTCGCTGCCCTTCCCTGGCTACCTGACGGGCATCGCCCATATCGGCACGCTCTTTGTCACGTTGCTGCTGACTGGCATCGTCACGCTCTTGCTGACGCTTATCGCCCAGCTGCCTGCCAACATTCTCTATGCTGCCAACATCCATTCGCAGTTAGGGACGCTCGGCGGCGACGAGGCAGGCATGCCTGAAGGAATGTTCTGGCTGAGCTTCATTGTCTTCGCCATTGCTGGCTTCATTCAGGCATACGTCCACCTCTCCACGTTCTTCCCCCTCTACTATGCCTACGGCTCCATCCAAAAGAATGAGTCGGAACGCAACGCATCCCGACTCTAACTATTCACTATTAACTATTAACTATTCATCTCCTCCCCTTCGGGGAGGCAGGGTGGGGTTTCACTATTCATCTCCTCCCCTTCGGGGAGGCTGGGTGGGGTTTCATTTTACAGCATTCTCCCTATCTGGTAGAACAGCGCTGACACCATCCATGCCACGCCTGTGGTATAGGCCGCTGCGAACAGTGCCCATCGCCACGATCCCGTCTCGTTCTTAATAGCCGCAATCGTCGCTATGCAGGGGAAGTAGAGCAGTATGAACAGCAGGTAGGCATAGGCCGCCAGTGGCGTCACGCCGTCGGCCATCATCTGCTGGCGCAGCCGTGTGTATTTTGCTGTGTCGTCGCTGAACGAGTCGTCGTCGCCAAACGAGTCGTCGTCGGCATAGAGCACGCCGATGGTCGAGGCCACAATTTCCTTCGCTCCCACACCCGCTATAAGGCTCACGTCGAGCTTCCAGTTGAAGCCTTGGGGCGTGAAGACAGGTGCAACAGCCTGCCCTACCCTGCCGATGTACGACTGCTCCTGCTGCTGCTCGCGGCTTAGCGTGTCGTCGTGGGGGAAGTAGCCCAGTGCCCAGACAATGATCGAGGCGACGAGGATGATGCCGCCCATCTTCTTGAGGTACTCCTTGCCCTTCTCCCACGTGTGGCGTCCGATGGCTTTCGCTGTGGGCCATCGGTAGGGCGGCAGCTCCATCACGAAAGGCGTGTCCTCGCCCTTGATGACCAACGTTGCAAACAGCTTGCTCACCACGACGGACATGACAATGCCGATGGCATAGAGCGAGATCATCACCCACGAACGGTATTGCAGCGAGAAGAACGTGCCCGTTATCATGATGTAGATTGGCAGGCGTGCCGAGCACGACATGAAGGGCAGTACCAGCATCGTGATGAGCCGCGACCGTCGACTCTCAATGGTGCGCGTAGCCATCACAGCTGGCACGTTGCAGCCAAAGCCCATGATGAGTGGGATGAACGACTTGCCGTGGAGCCCCATCTTGTGCATCAGCTTGTCCATGATGAACGCTGCGCGCGACATGTAGCCCGAGTCTTCCATCAGCGAAATGAAGAAGTAGAGAATCAGGATTTGTGGCAGGAACACGATGACCGCTCCTACGCCAGCAATGGCGCCGTCGACGATGAGCGACCGTAGCGGGCCCTCAGGCAGCAGGCCTCCCACCCAGTCGCCAAGCCACTCCACGCCAGTCTCTATCCAGTCCATGGGGTACTGCCCAATGGCGAACGTCGTCTGGAACATGACGAACAGGATGAGGAAGAAGATGGGGAAGCCTGCATACTTGTTCGACAGCACGCTGTCGATGACGTGCGTCATACGGTAGGTGTCCTCTTTAGTTCCTGTCTGGTAGCCAGCCTCTGTCAGCGCGCCGTTGATGAAGCCGTACTTCGCGTCCATGATGGCCGTCTCAGCGTCGGTGTTCGTCTCTTCCAGCACACGGGCGGCAGCCGTGTCACGGGCAGCCATCAGCTGGTTTGCATCCTCTGGCCTGTTCTCATCCACGAGGTGCTCCCGCACGTACTTCTCAATGATCTTGTCGCCCTCCAGCAGCTTGATGGCCAGATAGCGCGTGCTATAGCGCTGCGTGATGTGTTCGTCAGGTTTCAGGTAGTGCTGTATGTGGCGTATGCCATCCTCGATCTCGTGGCCATAGTTGATGTGGATATGGCGTGCGACGCCCTGCTTGCGCTCGTACACCTGGATGACGGCACGGAACAGCTCCTTCACGCCACGTCCGCTCTTGAACGATGTGGGCACCATCGGCATACCAAACAGCGTCGAGAGCTTTGCAAGGTCGACATGGTCGCCACGTCTCTCAAACTCGTCGTACATGTTCAGGGCACACACCATCGGCACGTTCATGTCGACAAGCTGTGTCGTCAGATACAAGTTACGCTCGATGTTCGAGGCATCGATGACGTTGATGACCACGTCGGGCAGCTCGTCGGTCAAGTGCTTGCGCACGAAGAGCTCCTCAGGCGAATAGCATGTCAGCGAGTAGGTGCCAGGAAGGTCGGTCAGCGAGAACTCATAGCCATAGAACGACGCCTTAGCCACGGTGGCATCGACCGTCACACCACTATAATTACCCACATGCGCGTGCGCGCCTGAGGCAAAGTTGAACAGCGACGTCTTGCCACAGTTGGGGTTCCCCACAAGGGCCACATTCAGCAGGCGGCGCTTGCTCAGTGCTTCGTGGCGCATGAAGTCGTCGGCATGGCTCTTGTGCTTCTTTGGCGCCTCCTGTCTCTGTTCCTTAGCGTTGTCTGGTGTCGCTTCGTCTTCACTCAAGGCGTGTTGTTCTTCCCTACCCGCTTCACCATCGTAGTCGTGGGCACGGACGACCTCGATCATCTCGGCCTCCTGATGGCGGAGACTCACCTCATAGCCCATCAGCTTATACATCACCGGGTCCTGCAGCGGCGCGTTCAGCAGCACCTCCACATTCTTACCCTTCACAAAGCCCATCTCAATGATGCGCTTGCGAAAGCCCCCATGGCCGAACACCTTGACGATGACGCCCTGTTCGCCAGTCTTAAGCTCCGATAATTTCATACGCTTGAAATATCTTTAGTGACTGCAAAGGTAACACTTTTTATGCAGAAATCATTCATTTGAGGCTAATCTTTTCAGCAATAATACCTAAAAATAGGTACGTCACGCCATTCAACCCTCAACTTCTTTGCAGAAAATTTGGCTGTTTCACAAAAAATCACTACCTTTGCAGCCGCAAATCGACGGTGAGTCTTGTCTGCCCCTCTTTCGCAGCCCTGTCCCGTCGTATGTGGGGTTCCGTAGCTCAGCTGGATAGAGCAACTGCCTTCTAAGCAGTAGGCCTTGGGTTCGAGTCCCAACGGAATCACGAAACGTTAAACCATTTAACCGCCAAGCGCTTATTTATCAAGCACTTGGCAGCCTTTTTAGCCCAAGTCTAGCGAATTTTGGTTAAAGAAAATTACTTTAGTCGAAGATCTTCCAATGAAATCTGCTGGGTAAAGGTTACGATGGGCCTGAGTTTTAGGTCGTAAAGTACGGGATAAAGTTAAAACAATGCCAATGTTTGATAAAACTGCGCCAATGTTTGATAAAACTGCGCCTTTGTTTGATAAAACTGCGTCATTGTTTGCCCTTTTAGAATAATCGGGTGAGTAACCTATGATGGTTCGTTTGCAAGCCTGCCACAACACTGTCGGCATTGCCCTTTTGCAGACGATGTCTGGACGATGACTTAGTTTTGGCACGATATTTGCTTGTTATGGGCAAAGAACAATAACAAACATTTATCAATATGCAAAAAGGTAACATCGGGGTTACGACTGAGAACATCTTCCCCGTCATCAAAAAGTTTCTCTACAGTGACCATGAGATCTTCCTCCGTGAGATGGTTTCCAACGCCATTGATGCCACGCAGAAGCTGAAGACCCTCAAGGAAAAAGGCGACTACAAGGATGAATTAGGCGACCTCACCGTCCGCATCGCCCTCGACACGGACAAGGGTACTATCACCATCAGCGACCACGGCATTGGCATGACTGCCGAGGAAATCGACAAGTATATCAACCAGATTGCCTTCTCAGGTGTCAGCGATTTCTTAGAGAAGTACAAGGACCAGGCCAACAACATCATTGGCCACTTCGGACTGGGCTTCTACTCCTCGTTTATGGTGTCGAAGAAAGTGGAAATCGTCACCAAGAGCTATCGCGAGGGTGCAACGGCCGTGCGTTGGAGCTGTGACGGCAGTCCCGCCTACGAGATTGACGATGCTGAGCGCGCAGAGCACGGCACCGACGTGATTCTGTATATCGACGACGACTGCAAGGAGTTCCTCGACAAGCAGAAGATTGAGTCGTTGCTCCAGAAATACTGCAAGTTCCTGCCCGTGCCCATCGCTTTCGGCAAGAAGCAGGAGTGGTCGAAGGACGAGAGCAAGATGGTTGACACCGATCAGGACAACATCATCAACAATGTGGAGCCGCTGTGGACCAAGACACCCTCGACACTGAAGGACGAGGACTACAAGTCGTTCTATCGCACGCTCTACCCCATGCACGACGAGCCCTTGTTCTGGATTCACCTGAACGTTGACTATCCTTTCAACCTCACAGGTATCCTCTACTTCCCGCGTATCAAGTCGAACCTCGACATCCAGCGCAACAAGATTCAGCTCTACTGCAACCAAGTGTTTGTCACTGACCAGGTGGAGGGCATCGTACCCGAGTTCCTCACCCTGCTCCACGGTGTCATCGACTCGCCCGACATTCCGCTGAACGTCTCGCGTAGCTATTTGCAGAGCGACCGTGAGGTGAAGAAAATATCTACCTACATCACCAAGAAAGTCAGCGACCGTTTGAAGGCCATCTTCAACGAGGACCGCAAGGCCTACGAGGAGAAGTGGGACGACCTGAAGCTCTTCATCAACTACGGCATCCTGACCGAGCAGGACTTCTACGACCGCGCTAAGGACTTCTCGCTCTTCAAGGACACAGAGGACAAGTACTTCACGTTCGACGAGTACCGCACGCTCATCGAGTCGTCGCAGAAGGACAAGGACCAGAATCTCGTCTACCTCTATGCCACCAATAAGGAGGAGCAGTATTCGTATATCAAGGCCGCCCAGGACAAGGGCTACAGTGTGCTGCTCTTCGATGGTCAGCTTGACGTGGCCTGCATCCAGACGCTGGAGCAGAAGTTCGAGAAGAGTCGCTTCACACGTGTCGACGCTGACACCGTAGACCGCTTGATACAGAAGGAAGACGACAAGAAGCCCGCACTCGACGCCCAGCAGGCTGACAATCTGTCAGCTGCCTTCCAGTCGCAAGTGCCAAAGAAGGAGAAGGCTGAGTTCATCGTTGAGGTTAACGCCCTCGGCGAGGAGCAGCGCCCCGTGGTCATCACGCAGAACGAATGGATGCGCCGCATGAAGGAGATGAGCCGCTACCAGCAGGGCATGAGCTTCTACGGCCAAATGCCCGACAGCTATAACCTCGTGCTCAACAGCGACCACCGTCTGGTAAAGGCAGTGCTCGCATCGCTCAACGACCAGCTGTCTGCCCAGCTCCAGCCCATCGAATCGGAAATCAAGGGACAAGAGGCACGTCTCGCTGCACTGAACCAGCAGACCAGTAAAAAGAAGCCTGAGGAGATTACGCAAGAAGAAAAGGACGACAAGGCAAATACGCAGAAGGCCATCGACGACCAGAAAGCCCGTAAGGAACAGCTTATCAGCGACTTTGCAAGTGGCAACGACATCGTCCACCAGCTCATTGACCTTGCCCTGCTCCAGAATGGCATGCTGACAGGAGAAGCACTCGACCGCTTCCTCAAGCGTTCCGTTGACTTGATAAAGTAACGGCCAACAGCCCAGGCAACATCCTGGAAACAGGCATGTAGAACAGCATCGCCCTGAAAGTGCAAGACTTTCAGGGCGATATTGTTTGTGCTGCATTTGCAGCCAAGGGAGTTGCTTTGGGCGGTTGACTTTTCAGACTGATTTCCCAATCTTCCTCAGACGTCGCACAGCGCGGTCACGAATCTGGCGGACACGCTCGCGCTTGAGCCCCATGTCAGCGGCAATCTCTGCCATTGTCTGAGTATTCTGGCCAATGCCGAAGAATGCTTTCACGACATGCTGCTCACGGTCGTTGAGCACTGCCAGAGCACGACCCAGCACCTCCATACTGTCGCTCTGCTCCACGCCCTCGTCGGCCAACGGCGAGTTGCCATCGACAAGCACCGACAGCAGGCTCATGTTTGGCTTGATGCCGAGTGGTGCGTCCACCGAGCGCATTTTTACTGCATCAGCTGTCCGCTTCTTGACAGGCTCCTCGTTCCCTTTTGTAGGGGCGTTGTTACCAGTTGCACCCTGTTCCGACGCAAGGGCGCGCTCAATATGCTGACGAATGAGCATCGTGGCATAGCTTGCAAAGCGGCTACCGCGACGGCCGTCGTATTTCGCTGCGGCCTTCATCAGTCCAATGTTGCCTTCGGACACCAGGTCGTCCATCGACAGCCCTTTGCCCTGATAGCCACTTGCCACGGCCACCACCAACTTGAGGTTTGCTACAACCAGTGCCTGCTGTGCCTCGCCGTCACCAGAGCGTACGCGTTCCGACAGGATGCGCTCCTCGTCGGCGGTGAGCTGCTGCCCACCGCCGATCTCGTCGAGATATTTGTCCAATCTGTTGTCTTGCATGCTACAAAGGTGCGGAGAAGAAATGAAATTAGCGGGCGTAGAGGGCAACGATGGCCTCGTACTTCTCTTGCTTGCCGCTGGTTTGTGCAGGTTCTTCGACCTTCTTGCCGTAGTCGTAAATCTGTTCGAGCGAGAGCTTGCCGTCCTCAAAGTCCTTGCCGATGCCGGCATCGAACGAAGCATAGCGCTCCTTCTTCATCTTCGGCAACTCGCTGTTCTCCAGAATGTCGGCAGCGTTCAGCAGGGCACGTGCCATGGCGTCCATGCCGCTGATGTGGGCAATGAAGAGGTCTTCCAAGTCGGTAGAGTTACGGCGAATCTTAGCATCGAAGTTGGTGCCACCATTCACGAAGCCACCATTACGGATAATTTCGAGCATGGCCTGCGTCAGCTCGTAGTTGTCGATGGGGAACTGGTCGGTGTCCCAGCCGTTCTGGGCGTCACCACGGTTGGCATCGATGCTTCCCAGCATGCCGTTGTCAACAGCGACGGCCAGCTCGTGCTCGAAGGTGTGGCCTGCCAGCGTGGCATGGTTCACCTCAATGTTCACCTTGAAGTCCTTGTCAAGGCCGTGGGCACGGAGGAAGCCAATGACGGTCTCAGTGTCAACGTCGTACTGGTGCTTCGTGGGCTCCATGGGCTTCGGCTCGATGAGGAAAGTTCCCTTAAAGCCCTTCTGGCGGGCATAGTCGCGAGCAGCCGTGAGCACGCGAGCCAGATGCTCTTTCTCACGTTTCTGGTCGGTGTTGAGCAGCGACATGTAGCCCTCACGGCCTCCCCAGAAGACGTAGCTTGTGCCACCGAGCTTAATGGTGGCATCAATAGCGTTTTTGATTTGCACAACGGCACGTGCGACAACGTCGAAGTCGGGATTGGTGGCGGCACCATTCATATAGCGCTTGTTACCGAAGACGTTGGCGGTACCCCACAACAGCTTGATGTTAGGGAACTGCTGCATCTTCAGCAGGGCGTAGTCGGTGATTTCCTTCATACGGGCCTCGTACTCAGCAATGTCCTTGCCTTCCTCAACGAGGTCAATGTCGTGGAAGCAGAAATAGTTGATGCCCAGCTTGTCCATGAACTCGAAGCCGGCATCCATCTTGTCCTTGGCACGCTGAACAGGGTCGGCGGCCTTGTCCCACTCATAACTGCGCGTCTGTCCACCAAACTGGTCGCTGCTGGCCTGTCCGAGTGTGTGCCACCAGGCCATGGCGAACTTCAGCCAGTCCTTCATCTTCTTACCCATTACGACGCGCTCAGGCTCGTAGTAATGGAAAGCCATCACGTTCTTACTCTCACGTCCCTCGAAAGGAACCTTGCCTGTAAAGGCGAAATACTCTTTTGCCATAGTTTTTTTGATTTCGTGTTATTGCGTTATTGCGGTTGTTCTTGTTGTTTTGGTTCGTTTCGTCGTTTTGACGTTATTACGTCATTACGTTATAACGAGGCCTCGTGATAACGTTTTACCGTTATTCCGTTATAACGAGGCTCTATCAACGATTCCCTCTTATTTTATCATTCTCCCAAGCGTCTCCTTCCATCGGCTATATGCTTCCTGATAAGCGGGCTGAGCCGATGGCTGCGGCTCAATGACCTGAAGCTTCTCGAGCGTAGCGAACGCCTCGTCGTGGTCACGATAAATGCCTGCTCCGATACCGGCGCCACGAGCTGCTCCCACTGAACCGTCAGTGTCGTAAAGCTCGATAGTTGCGCCTGAAACGGCTGCCAAGGCATCGCGGAACAGTGGTGAGAGGAACATATTGGCGTGGCCAGCATGTATCTTGCGGATGTCCATACCCATCTGGCGCATCACCTCCATGCCATAGCAGAAGCTGAAGACGATGCCCTCCTGAGCGGCACGCACCAGGTGGGCGCGGCTGTGCTTGTTGAAGTTCAGCCCATGGATGGAGCAACCCAGCTCACAGTTCTCAAGCACGCGCTCGGCTCCATTGCCGAATGGCATGATGCAGACGCCGTCGCTGCCGATGGGTGCCTGAGCAGCCAAGTCGTTCATGGCGGCATAGTTCATGTCGAAGGTAACGTTGCGGTGCATCCAAGCGTTAAGGATGCCTGTGCCATTGATACACAACAGCACGCCTAAGCGACAGTCGCCATCAGGCGACGAGGCAGAAGCTTGCATGTGGTTCACGTGTGCAAAAGTGTTCACACGCGACTTGGGATCGTAGTTCACATCGCCAAGAACACCATAGACGACGCCGCTGGTACCTGCCGTAGCAGCTATCTCGCCAGGATTGAACACGTTCAATGACAAGGCATTATTGGGCTGGTCGCCGGCACGATACGTAATCGGCGTGCCAGCTTTCAGGCCCAGTTCACTGGCGGCAGCATCCGACACGCGGCACTGCTCGGAAAACGTCGGCACGATGTCGGCGATGAGATTGGACGGAAAACCGTAGTAGTCCATCAGGAACTGTGCCACGCGGTTCTCCTTGAAGTCCCAGAAAATGCCCTCAGAGAGTCCGCTCACCGTGGTGTTCACCACACCGCTAAGACGCATGGCGATATAGTCGCCTGGGAGCATCACCTTATAAATCTTTCCAAAGAGTTCAGGTTCCTGCTCCTTGACCCAAGCCAGCTTGGCTGCCGTGAAGTTGCCCGGCGAGTTCAGCAGGTGCGACAGGCATTGCTCGCTGCCCAAGTCGCGGAATGCCCGCTCGCCATAGGGGACAGCTCGTGAGTCACACCAGATGATGGCGGGGCGCAGTGGCTGCAGCTGACTGTCGACACACACCAAGCCGTGCATCTGGTAAGATATACCGATGGCAGCAATATCGTCACCACTAGCACCACTGGCATGCAGCACCTGCTGCAGCGACTGCTTGGCGTACTGCCACCAAGCGTCGGGGTCCTGTTCGGCCCATCCGGCCTTCTCGGCCTTGATGGGTGCCTCCTTCTCAGGAAAGAAGGCCGAAGCCACACACTTGCCGCTGTCAGCATTGACGAGTGACGCCTTGACAGACGAGCTGCCTACATCAAATCCTAATAAGTATCTTGCTTTCATTGCCTTTATATAGTTTGCGGTGCAAATATACTAATTATTTTCCGAACAGCCAAGGAAAACGCCGGAAAAGTGCAAATTTTGCACTTTCCCGGCGTGGGTGTCCCACAATGGGGACTTTTCAGTCGAACAGGCTGAGCGAGAAGTCTTGCTGGCGTGGGGGCGCCGGAGGCTCTTCCTCTTTCTGGCTTTCCTCATTCCTGAAGTCGATGAGCAACTGCTTGACATATGGGATGCGGGTGTTCAGGCGGTAATAGCCATGTCGAACGCGCACCACGTTGCCCTTTGGCTTGCTGGCATGGTAGAGCAGGTAGTGCTGCACGAAGTTGTGGATGGCTTGAGGGTCAGGTTGTGAAAACAGTGACGTCCGCTTATTGTAGATATGCTTAGCCAAAGCTCTCACGGAGATGCCCCGCTCACCCACCTTACTTAATATGCGCAGTAAATCCTCCTCGTATTCAGTCATGTCCTGTTAAAACCAAAAGTTGAACATTGAAGAGCGGCCTTTATAGGGCTCCATCTTCAATGCTCAACCTTAATTATCATTCTGCTTGTTAAGCGAGCACAACCTTGTTGTCCTCAGCGTTCTGAAGCTTACCCTCCTTAAAGAGCCAGCCCAGACCGAGCAGTGTCTCTTCCTCTGAAATCTTTGCAGCCTTGGCAATCTCTTTCACGTTGAGAGCCTTCTCTGCTGCTGCCAGTGCCTGATAAACATCTCCTGCCTTAAAACCAATGTTCTCGGCGTTGATTGCTACTGTAGCCTTTACAGCCTTCACGGTTGCGGTCTTCTTGGCCGTTGCTTCCTTCGTTGCTACGGGAGCCTTTGTCTCAGTAGCCTTCTTCGTTGTCTTCTTTTCTGCCATAATTGATTAAAATAATTGAACTAATAAATGACTGTTATCATTTCGTGTGCAAAGATACGGCTTTCTTTTAAGTTATCTCACTGATTTTAAGGAGTTTTTCAGGAAAAAGGCACTATTCTTGACGCATGTCAACCGCCGAACGGAGGTCAACCCGCAGTTGCAACTCATCGAGCTGCTTGGGGTCGAGTTCACTGGGAGCATCGAGCATGACGTCGCGTCCGCTATTGTTCTTCGGGAAGGCAATGCAGTCGCGGATGCTGTCGAGACCGGCCATGATGCTGACAAAACGGTCGAGACCGAAAGCCAGACCACCGTGAGGAGGAGCACCGTACTTAAAGGCATTAATGAGGAAGCCGAACTGGGCCATGGCGCGTTCGGGCGTGAAGCCGAGAATCTCGAACATCTTCTCCTGCAACTTACCGTCGTGGATACGCAACGAGCCGCCGCCGACCTCCACGCCATTGCACACAAAGTCGTAAGCCACGGCACGTACGCGCTCAGGAGCCGTGTCGAGCAGGGGAATATCATCGGGATTAGGCATGGTGAACGGATGGTGGGTAGCCATCAGACGCTGCTCCTCGTCGCTCCACTCGAAGAGCGGGAAGTCGACAATCCAGAGGCAATGGAACGTGTCCTTGTCGCGCAGACCAAGGCGATCGCCCATTTCCAGACGGAGGGTGCAGAGCTGCACACGCGTCTTATTGGCATTGTCGCCACTGAGTATCAGCACCAAGTCACCGTCTTTGGCGCCCATGGCTTCTTTGACCTGCTGCCACACTTCGGGGGTGTAGAACTTGTCGATGCTCGACTTCACCGTACCATCACTGTTGAACTTCACATAGACCAGTCCCTTGGCACCAACCTGCGGACGCTTCACGAAGTCAGTCAGCTGGTCGAGCTGCTTGCGCGTATAGTCGGCACAACCCGGCACGCAGATGCCACCAATATAGGTGGCCTCGTTGAACACGGGGAATGTACCAGTGCCTTTCAGCACAGGCATCAGTTCGACAAACTCCATGCCGAAGCGCAGGTCGGGCTTGTCGGAGCCAAAGCGCCGCATAGCCTCGTGCCACGTCATGCGCTGCAGCGGGGGCAGCTCGACGCCACGCACCTCGCGGAACAGGTGACGAGCCATCGACTCGAATACCTCAAGGACGTCCTCCTGCTCGACGAACGACATCTCGCAGTCGATCTGTGTGAACTCAGGCTGGCGGTCGGCACGCAGGTCCTCGTCGCGGAAACATTTGGCAATCTGGAAGTAGCGGTCGAAGCCACTCACCATCAGCAGCTGCTTAAGCGTCTGGGGCGACTGCGGCAAGGCATAGAACTGTCCGGGATTCATGCGCGAAGGCACCACGAAGTCGCGAGCGCCCTCCGGTGTAGAGCCGATGAGGATGGGAGTCTCCACCTCAATAAAGTTGCGTGAGTCGAGGAAGTTACGGATGAGGATGGTCATGCGATGACGCAGTTCCAGGTTCTTACGCACGGCCTGACGGCGCAGGTCCAGATAGCGATACTTCATGCGGATGTCGTCGCCACCATCGGTCTGGTCCTCAATGGTGAAAGGTGGTGTCTGGCTCTCGCTGAGGATATTCAGCTCACGAACCAGGATCTCAATGTCGCCCGTAGGCATCTTGGGATTCTTGGCGTGGCGCTCGCTCACTTCGCCCACCACCTGCACGCAGTATTCACGGCCAAGCTTGTTGGCACGCTCGCAGAGGGCAGCATCGGCCGACTCGTCGAACACCAGCTGCGTTAAACCATAGCGGTCGCGCAGGTCGACGAAGGTCATGCCTCCCATCTTGCGCGTGCGCTGTACCCATCCGGCCAGTGTCACCTGCTGGCCGGCATCGGCGAGCCGCAGCTCGCCACATGTCTTTGTTCTGTACATCTTTTTATTATTTCGATTTGACGATTTAATTGTTTTCGTAATAACGTTATAACGTCATAACGGAATAAGGACCTTCCACAGAAGAACATTAAAGCGCGATAACGTGATAACGGCTCTTTTCGACTGCAAAAGTAGGCATTTTCTGCGAAACCACAAAAAGATATGCGCTAAAAATGCACAACTTTCCGCACATCACGCCCGCGACGCACGATGGTAACGCCACGGGAGGGCTGCTCCAGACGCTGTCCCGACAGACCGTAGTAGGCGGGGGCCGACGACATGCTATCGCCATCGACTGGCTGATCGATGCCTTGTCCGCCATTCTCAAGATAGTCGGTCAGGGCAGCCAAAAGGTCGTCGCGCAGGCCCAACACTTCGCTTTCTACTTCCGACTGACGGTAAGTCAGCATCGTCTCCGCTTGCTGCAGGGTCATCAGGAGCAGTGAAGAGACGTCGGCAAGCTGCTCACCGCGTTCGGCAATCTGCGCATACACCTTGTTAATGGCGACGCTCAGCGAGCGGTAGTTGCCATCGAGGGCGGTCGTTTCCGTCGTGCGCATCTGCTTGCCTGTAGTGCTCATGACGAACGATTGGAAAGGCGCCACTTCGGCACGGCCATCAGCCTTATAATAAGGTGTACCGTAGTTATCGCCAACGAACAGCCACGTGGGCTCAGCCGCAGTGGCCATTGTGGTAATGCCCAACTGCCCGTCGAAGAACGTCGTGTAAGTGTCAGTGCCGATAGTGACGTCGGTGGCAGTCAGACAGTTCAGGGCATCGTGTCCCGTTATGTAGATCAGGGGTGTCAGCGCTGGTGCCTGTAGCACGTGGCGGTAGGCCACTATGACGGTCGACTGGCTGATCCACTCGGCAGGAGCCTTCAGTTGCATGCCAAGAGGTGCCTCCACAGCAAACGGCGTAACGACACTCTGCCAGTTACCAGCAGCATCAGGCATGACCAGCGTTGCCTTATGGGCAGTGAAGGCACGCATGGGCATGAAGTCGGCATCGGCCCGCAGTAGCAACTCAGCACAGGCGTCGCCCACCACGATGTTATGGAACTGCTTCATAACTTCAGTGCCCTGGTCGGTATAGAAGAGGGCGTTAGGATTAGCAGCGACGGGCTGCGAGTTCAGGTCGCTAAGGCCTGAGATGTCATAGGCACAGACACGTGCATCGCTGGCCTGCTGACTGAAGAGGTCGGAATTCCAACGGCCTGTCACTGTGGCCTGCCGTCCATCGATGGTGACGCTGAGGTCAGAGGAGCGCACCGTGAAATACAGCTCACGCGCAACGCCACCGGCAAACTGCAGGGCACTGGGCTCAGTCGCCTGCACCTGCTCGTTGAGGAAAGCACGATAGAGGGTACCCTCCGTAAGACCTTCGAAAGTGAACACGGCGTCCTGCGTCTGCAGATTCTCGAAGACGATGTCGTTGATGACGATACCCTTGCGGCTGCCCCACGAGTGGGTTTGCGTGTCGTACTGCTCCAGGAAGCATTGGAAAGCCGGCTGGCAGTAGGTTCCCTGCGGGCCGTTGGTAAGCGTCACGGTGACGTGGGCTTCGGCATTGTTGACGATGGCGAAGTGCATGTCGTCAACGGTTGTCACCTCCGTGCCGGCATCGACGGTGAAGTTTTCGACCGTGAGGTCGGCAATGGTGGGTGTCACATCTACAAGACACGAGTCGAGAATGGTTTTCTGCTTATCACAGAGGAAGATATACAGGGACTGCTGAGAGGTCGGCGTCATGCTGAACGTCAGCTCCTGCGGCACGCCAGGCACGGTCTCCGTCTTCGTGTCGGTGGCGGTGACTCGCGACGGAAGCTTGCTTTGCGTATTGGCATAGAGGTAGTAGCCGGCATAGTCGAGCGTGCCCATATTCTCCACCTCAACGATGACGGTGCTCGGCGCTTTGTGGTAGAGCTGTGCCGACTTAATGGCACCCTTGAGCGACTGTACCTGCGGCGTGATGTTGTACACCAGGTCTTGATATTGGTTGAAGCCGTTCATGCCCGTCTGATCGTCGACGGTGTAGTAGCCATTGCCCTGGCCACCCCAGCCGAAGTTGAAGTGGTAAAGTCCTGTGGAGGCCTGATAGCCATCGAGCACCACCGAGTGGCCGCCTGTCTGCTCATCCTTATAACCGGAATAGAGCATGGGACGCCGCGACTTCAGGTTGTTGTAGATCAGGCGCTCCCATTCCTCCTGCGTCTCGCCACCTTTATACTTATGCTGACAGTTTAGATTGAACTGCCCCTTCATGGCGTCGGCCATCTTCTCATTATGACCACTGGTGGCAGTACCTTCGCCATCGCCGTAGGTCAACCATGCCGACGTACCAAGGGCATACATCAGCTTCGCCACAGCACTGTCCTGCTTCTGCGTGCCAGTACCGTTAAGGCGCATCAGGTTCCACTCGATGGGTGTACCTTTAGGCAGCGACTCGGTGACGGGCGTACCGTAGCTATAGGTCGGCGTGTCGTACTGCAGCTCGGTAGGGTTGTCTTTATGGAAATAGTAGGTCACCTGCGACCCTGCCGTTGCCACGCAGCCAGAAGCACAGCGCGCACCGTTCTTCACCGGTGCCAGCATGTTGTAGGGGTAGTCCTGGTGCCAAGCGGTCTTGATAAGCGGCGCCACATTCTCCCAGCCCTTCTTGTAGCTTGCGATGGCACGGGCACGCGGGGCCTTGAAACGGGGAGACTGCCGACGCTGCTGCACCTGGCCAATGACCGCGCCCCAATGGCTCAGCATGCCGCGCAGCTGTTCAGGCAGCTGCGTCTCGTCGTAGTCGCCAGCGTCGGTATAGCCTAAGATAGGGGCCGTGGAGTCATCGCCCGAGACAATAACAAAACCCTTCCCGCGCCCGCGCGTAAAAATATAATAAGGTAAAATCTTACTATCATCGCTGTCCGCAGATGCAATCGCGGCAGCATCGCTGTCGATGCCCACCAGCTCTTGGGCCACGCGACAGGCTTCGCCACGTGTGATGGGGTTGGCTTGCAGTTGCTGACAGGCAGTCAGCGCAATCAGGGCTGTCGCTAAAAATGTCTTATGCTTCATGGTGCCACTTTTTAAAACGTGGCTGCAAAGTTAGCAAAAAAAGATGTAACGGCCAAAAAATCCATCACAATTAGTGCGTTTCCTCTAAAGAAAACTTAATTTCTTCAGCAAGCTGATGAGAAAGTCGGAAATTTTGTGTAAGTTTGCAGTGCAAAACAAACTATTGTAAAGATGAAACGACTTTCAATGCTGGCTTGTGCGACATTCGTCACACTGGCCTTGGCCGCACAGACGGCCACAACTGCCGACGAGGTGCTCGGCGTGGCACGCCGTGCGAATGACTATTTCATGACTAAGTATGCCGACCCCACCGTGCCCACCAATGTCAACAAGGTGCGGCCCTCGAACCTCTGGACACGTGCCGTCTACTACGAGGGACTGATGGCCCTGAACGACATCGACCCACAGCAGCGCTATCTCGACTACACTGACAGCTGGGCCAACTTCCACAAGTGGACGCCACGCAACGGCATCACCACCTGCGATGCCGACGACCAGTGCTGCGCACAGACCTACCTGATGCGCTACGTGCAGGTGGGCGACGAGCAGATGCTCACCGCTGCCCGACAGAACCTGGACCACCAGATGGTGACACCCAACGAGAAGCGCAGTACTAAGGTAAAGACCCCAAGCACACAACCCTCACTCTACGGCTGGTGGACATGGATCGACGCCATTCAGATGGCCATGCCCCTCTACATGCAGATGTACAAGTTGACGGGCGAAGCCAAATACCGTGACCACGCCATGCAGATGTATCGCTGGAGCCGCAACGAGTGTGGCGGCGGGCTCTTCAACACGAAGGACGGGCTATGGTGGCGCGATGCTGACTACGTACCACCCTACAAGGAGCCCGACGGCCAGCAGTGCTACTGGAGCCGCGGCAACGGGTGGGTCTACGCCGCACTCGTGCGCTGCATGGACCAAATGTCAAGTAAGGAGAAAGCCTATAAGGAGCTGAAGAAGGACTTCATGCTGATGAGCAAGGGCCTGCTCAGCTGCCAGCGTGAAGATGGCTATTGGAACCCCAGCCTCGTCTCGACCAACTACGCCATGCCTGAGACCAGCGGCACGGCGCTCTTCCTCTACGGCATCTGCTGGGGCATGCGCCACGGCTACCTCAAGGCTAAGGTCTACAGGCCTGTAGCCGACCGCGCATGGAAAGCGCTCGAAGCCGCCATCCATCCCAACGGCTTCATCGGCTGGATGCAGGGCACGGGCAAAGACCCCTCAGCCGGACAGCCACTGAGCTATACGCGCATCCCTGACTTCGAGGATTACGGCACAGGATGCATCCTCTTAGGAGCCGTAGAGTATTATAAAATATTAAAGGCGGCAGGCCAATGATTAAAAAATCCCAATTACGCGCCACATCTTTAATATATTTGCTACTTTTGCAGTCGAAAAGTCAAAAGAACATAAAATAAGCGTATTATGAAGAAGATCCTACTCATGGCCCTTATGCTGCTCACCAGCATGACCTATGCCACAGCACAGAAGCAGGCAGAGATTAAGTTCGACAAGCTGATTCACGACTTCGGAAAGTTTTCTGAGAAGAGCCCCGTCGTCAGCACCACCTTCACGTTCACCAACGTCGGCGAGACACCATTGGTCATCAATCAGGCAGTGGCATCGTGCGGATGCACCGTCCCCGAATACACCAAGGAGCCGATACAGCCGGGTCAGAAGGGTGAAATCAAGGTAACCTACAACGGCACGGGCAAGTTCCCCGGACACTTCAAGAAGTCGATCACTGTACGCACCAACGGTGTGGTAGAGATGACACGCATCTACATCGAAGGCGACATGGAGGAAGCAGGAGCAGAGTAGCCCAAATCCCCTACCCCACAGCAGCCTCCTACCCCACGGCAGCCTAAAAAAGACAACTGGCCCGCAAGTTCACCTGAACTTGCGGGCCAGTCTTTTTAGCTATAAACGGACGGACACACACCTGGAGGAATCATGACGAAGTGGTGGAGGGAAAAAGGATGCGCGCCCGCCCGTAGAGTGTGCTTAGTAGTCCTCCTCTTCCTCATCGTCCCAGACAGTGCGACGGCGGGAGAGCAGTTCGTCCTTGTCAGTGACTGTGTCATCGTCGTCACCCTTTGGCAGGGTTGTTGGCGATGCATTCTGCAGCAAGTTCTCAATGTTAATCAGCATCAGCTCGGTGCTGGGCATCTGATATATCTTTTTCATTATTGCGGTTCCTTTCTGTTTGAAATGAATGGTTATGTTATTAATGGAAACGAATTTTCATAATCATCTCAATTTGTCAGTAATTCAATCGTTATTTCGATGATGAGTCAAATACAACAATTATGAGAATTCGTTTCCAGATAAGTATCTGTTACTTCACCACGACCTTCTTGCCGTTCATGATGTACAGGCCCTTAGTGGGCTGAGCAACATGGCGACCCTGCAGGTCGAAGCACTCGCCAAGAGAAATGGTCTGGTTGTTAACTGTCTCAATACCCGTGGTGGTTCCGTTACCGAAGCCCAGGAACGAGCGGCTACCAGCAGTAGCAGGCATGTAAACACGGCCAGCACCAAGCAGGCCACCAGCCCACTTGTAGAAGCCAGGAACACCATTGTGGTTAGCCAGCACATAGACGCCATCGCCAGTGGTATCGTCGCTGACCTGAAGTTTATTGATGTTGGCAACGTCGGCGCATTCGTCAGCGGAGACATCCTCCAAATTGTAAGTGCCAGCGGCAGCATTCACCACAACGGGTGTGCCCTCCACAACGGCCTGAACCTCCTGAAGCTCAACTGTCGTATCAGTTGTACCGGTAACGATGTAAGCAGTCACGTCGCTACCGAAAGCAACGTTAGCCTTAGCGACATAAGTAGCCCATCCGGCGGTGCCGACGGTAATATCATAAACAGGTTCTTCACCAACCTTCTCATAGAGATAAATGTCTTCCATGCCTGTAGAATAGCAGGAGAAAAGGTTGCTTGAGTTATTGTAACGCATCCAATTTTTGCTATTGGAACCTTGAGCCTTAAGAGTGGCAACACCATCTTCGTCGAATTCAATAGTCCATTTGCCATTGTCATCAAGTTTCGTCTGAGTTCTTAGATAGTTATTACTACCGCTAGCAGCGTAAAGATAACCATTATTTCTTGCATCAAAAATTGAATAGAGTTCTTTACCTTCTTCAGTAGTTTCATCAAGCGAGCTAATTACGAATTCATAGACATCGGTTGTTTCCACAGTAACTGTTGTCTCTTCTACATCAGCTGAAACTGCAGCACGATTATTGCTTTTCTGCTCACCCATGGCAAATACTTTATCAACATACACTTTGCTGGTAATAATATAGGACTTGCCCGATTTAATACTTGTAGCTAAGGTGTAAGAAACTGGCTCAAACGGGACGACTTCCTCTGCCGTGGCAGTAACGGTAACATCATGTGCAGGCATGGTGAAAGTATAATAACCAGTATCATCAAGTTGTGAGGTGACATCTTCGCCATCCACCATCAGCGTAAGCGTATAGCCTTCTGTTGCACTCACGCTTATGCCTATTTCAGTGCCATTGCTCACTTGCAGAGTTGTTGCACCTTCCACGCCTGGGTCTGTTGAATCTCCCACAAAGGTGAATATTTCAACATTATCCGAAGGCGTTACAGTTAAGGTGTATTCCTCAACTGGGGCTTCGACTTTTTCGATATCGGCAGCGCTGCGTGGCAGAATCTCCTTCGTATTGTTGTATTGCTGGTAAATGCCAGTGATGTTGTAGGTCTTACCAGTTTCAAGAGCATCGAAAGCATAGATTGAGCTGTAGACCTGAAGGGTGGTAGTACCGTCAGAGAGATAATACTTGCTACCGTCCACACTGCATGTCAGGTTTTCATAGCTGACCAAAGCACCCGTATTGACACCTGCAAGGTCGGCCATGGCAACATTAGCTGTTGCTACAGTACCGCCAGTGGTAATGGTAAGGTCACTGGCATTCACATTGAGAAGTTCGGCAAAGCCATTGTACTTCTTTAAGGTACAAGAAACAGCAGTGCCTGAAAGGATGTTGCCGGCAGCAAATGTGCTGCTCATGTCAGAGTTGTAATAGAGGACAAAGCCGTTGCCATTGTTGTCGGTGACGAACACGCTCCTTCCATTGCTGGACACACATGAGACTACCCAATTGTTAAAGGTAACATGTACGTTTGTATCAGTGTCTGTGGCTGCAGCGAACAATGCGGGAATAGTGCTGTAAATAACAGGAGCTGCAGCTTGAGTGACGGTCACATCTTTGGTCACGGTTTCATTGTTACCGTATGTATAGGTAAGGGTGATAATGCCTTCACGGGGAACGGTAACATCATTGGCTGTAGTGTTGAAGGTCACAACACTTGCGTCATTGCTTAAAGCTGCATTACTAATCCATTCAACATTCGCCGAAACAGAAAGGATACCGTCGTTCGTTGGATTGCTGAGGGTGTATTCGATTTGACCTGAAGTGGCATTGTAAGCGAGAGAAACATTTTGGGCAGATATTGAAGGAACGATAGCCGATATGGCTCCTTCAACGAAAATATCTACATAGAAGTTATAACCAGATGAGTCGTTATTGCCAGTTGAGTAAGGTCCATAATTATTACTGCTATTCAAGGCAACGCCTCTGTCAGCTTTGTTGAAATTTGTGATATAGAAGCTTTCGTATCCGCTTACCATAGCCGAACTACCCGAAGTTGCTCGAGTGATAACCCATTCAGTGTTGTCGCCACCTATTGCAAAATTAGTGCCGCTTGAATAGCCAAGAACTTGATCATTTGCATTGGTAAATGTATAACCGTTTGAGGTCACGCCTACAGTCCAGCAATATGTGCTTTCATCATTAACGATACTTGCGGGCAGGATTTCTCCGTTACTAGAAGTGGTTGATGTGAAAGCGACACCAGTTGGCTTTCCTGTTGCTGAAGCGGTCATAGCATAGTAAGACGTAGCCGTTGAATTATGTCGTGCAGCAATAATTACTTTTGCACCATCTGTAAGATAGTCTAAAGAGTTAACGCGTACATAACCAGCACCTGAATATGGAAGCTTGATAACGTAATTGGCTGTTGCTACAGCACTATTGTTCATATTCTCCTTTACAGCAATGGCCTTGATGGTCATCGTCTGGTTCACAGCAATGGATGAAGAATAGACTGTACTCGAAGTCGTCGGGGTTGCCCCATCGGTGGTGTAGTAAATTGTGGCGCCGTCTGTTGACGTACTAATTTCTACACTCTGAGCTGATGTGTAAGTGCCAGCTGCGGGTGAGAAGGTAGGTGCATCACAAGTGGGAGTAGTAGACTTTTCCCAGACGATTTTAACCTCGGAGAGATACATAGCACCACTTGCGGAGCGGAAACCTATGTATGTGTAACTATCAGAAATTGTTAGTTCAGTCGATGTACCTTTTTCGATGGTACCAATAAGCGTACCTGCATTATTACCATACAAATCAGTAGCATCACTGTATGCAGAATTCTTCCCATATACATTCAAGGTACGTCCAGCAGCAGTGTTGCTATCCCACGTAACAGAAATCTTTTTGACGGTACCACCAGAAGCTGTAGTAACGACACCAGAATTGTTGTTACTAGAACGAAGCTGGATAGAAGAGTTACTGCCTGCACTCTGACCGGCATATACAGCATTAGAATTGGAAGTCTTGCCAGACCACTCAGTGTAGGAAGATCCAGTAACACCAGTTAAAGACTGATTCAAAACATCTGTTATTTCATCAGCCCACGCATTCCCGTTCCCCACGAACATTGCGAGGAGAAGGATAAGAGATTTGAATTGTAATTGTTTAACCATAATGAAATAGTTTTAGATTATAATTTTTTTGTTATTAGTTTATAATGATCTTTGATTCATTTCAGGTTTACCTGCGGAACATTCGCCCGCTATTTAGGTGCAAAGTTACGAATAAATTTCGAACCGTGCAAGAAATGAGGTTGTTTTTTTGAAGGTTTTGTTTAAAGGCGTGAGATTGAGGAAGCAGAGTGAACACCCGTAAGTATGGCATTTAGCACCCGAAAGTGCCGCATTTAGCACTCGTAAATATGGCATTTAGCACGCGAAAGTGCCACATTTAGCACGCTCCCCTACCCTGCTTTGTGCCAGCGCGAAAGTGAAAAGCACAAAAAATGGGCACCGCCTTAGCGATGCCCATCCATCATTCGTTATAAAGAATCTGTTTCTTTCAAACCCTGATTAGTCCTTGAAGAAGTCCTTGACGGCTTCGTTGGGAACCATCTGCTCATCGAAGATGTAAGCACCCGTCTTGGGGCTGCGTACCATCTTGATAACCTTTGTGTAAGCGCGACCATCCTTTGAGCCTTCGTGGAGGGTAGCAACGGTTTTCTTTGCCATAGTAAATCTGCTTTAACTTTTTACTGTTTTTACCTTTTCACCCTTACTTGATCTCCTTGTGGAGCGTCATCTTACGCAGAATGGGGTTATACTTCATCAGCTCCATGCGCTCCGGCGTGTTCTTACGATTCTTGGTCGTAATATAACGGCTGGTGCCAGGAAGTCCGCTGTTCTTCATCTCTGTGCACTCCAGTACTACCTGGACGCGGTTACCCTTTGCTTTCTTGCTTGCCATGGTCGTTAGTCTCCTATAACTTTAATGTCCTTCCAGTCCACGAAGCCATTAGCGACAGCCTTCTTGAGGGCTGCGTCCAGACCAATCTTATTGATCATACGAAGGCCAGCGGCACTGATCTTCAACTGAATCCAGCAGTCCTCCTCTACATAGTAGAATTTCTTGCTGAACAGGTTGACATCAAAGCTTCTCTTCGTGCGGTGCTTTGAGTGAGACACATTATTACCAATCTGTGCCTTTTTACCGGTGATTTGACAAACTTTCGACATTGCTATCTACTCTTTAATTGTGTACTTTTTTAGTAACTTACTCCAAACAGGGTGCAAAGGTACACATTTTATTTGAGATACGAGTTTCAAGGCTTCGGTTTTTCTTTTTGTTTAGTTTTTTTTAACGCTCCACCTGCTTTTTTAGCGTTTTTAAAATCACATTTTTCTCTTTAGCCTACATTATTTATGGATATTATATTGAAACCACTGTCTTCTTTGCCTGCGACACCATGAGAATGTCCGTGAATGAAACGCGAATTTTTCGAGAATTTATAAATATTTACGAGCATTCACGTGTCATTCACGGGCATCATTGCGTTCCCGTTGGTAGCAAACGGCCTTGGCCGAGCGCGCGTGAAAAGAAATATCCATGAAAATTCATGTTAGAGGAAAAACAAGAATTATTTACGGAATCAGCATACAATTCGCAAAAAAAGTGATGACATGCAGGTGAGCATTGTGGATGACGAGCGAAATGGGGTGCATTCAGGAGATGCGGCGCACGACAAACAGGGAGCAGGAGGCACCGCAGAGGGAAAAGGGGCATGCTTTTTAGGTTGGCAGCGGCCGCTGCCAACCGAAATTTATAAGTGATGATGAATATAGAAAAATGGTTATCAGCAATCACCCGACGCCCCGCGCTCGACCTCTGGTTGCTTGCTACCAAAGAACCGCAAGAAGTGGCAACGAGCGACCAGAGGCGAGCGCAGACCGTCTATCGGGTACATGCGGATAATCATTAAATATAATAATGTGTCTCCGCTATAAAGCGAATATCCACGAATGGCCGCGAATGAATCGTGAATAATATGTTATGAAACGCTCGCTGTCATTAGAAAGGCATTGCAGACAAAGACAACTCAGGCTTGCAGATTCCTTGTGGCGGTCTGTATCCCTCTCTCATGCCTCAGCTAACGCTCACCATTCTCGTCGTCCCACAGTTGGCCGTTTCCTTCACGACTCTGTGGTTCCAGGCCAGTGCCGTCGCCATTGCCCGACATGCCGAAGTCCATCAGCGACTCCGGCTCCATGTTCTCTATGTCCGTCTGCGGACGCATATATGTTTTCTTCATA
>JAEEGL014229699.1_pt1 | contig 31696 bp, 26 predicted proteins | sample 9134231 | NCBI WGS metagenome assembly JAEEGL01 (sample SAMN16246548, study PRJNA631951) | gut metagenome | biome: gut microbiome; feature: rumen; material: fiber-attached | host: Bos | place: Iran: Karaj | collected 2018-10 | reverse complement strand
ATGCTCTATTTGTCATGCAATTTTCAATGTACTGATTGCGATGATATAGTCACCACAACTGTATTTAAAACATTTCTGTTTTTATAACTTTTTATTGACTATTTCTAATAGTTAGTCTTTTTTTAGCATCGTTTAGATTGAAAGTATTATTCATAGCCCAAACCTCTTAATATCTGTCATTTAAATCTTCTTCATCCGGTTCAGGCATCTTGTCATCCTCTACATATAAAGGTCTGCCAACAAATATTATTTTATCTTTACTGTGCACCGGATTAATTATTACTCCTTTCATTGAAGAATAAGCTTCAATGGCTATTCCGTTACCGATATAGAGCGCTACATGCGATATGCCTAAATAGCCACTACCCTTCGATGATTGATAGAAAATAAGATCCCCGGGAAGCATTTCTTTTCCTGATTTACTTCTAAAGCCTCTGTTCTCTTCCGTTAATCCAAGTGCTATATTTGCGGCAGTATCGGAGCCACGATATCCAAGCTGCTTTCCGCCAAATGAACTGTACATAACAGATACAAAGCCTGAACAGTCAAAGCTTCTTACAAGTCCCGAGTGACTATAATTATGATCTGAATGTTCATCAATGTAAGCGCAGTATGTGCCTGCAGGCGGCATTTCTCCGTGTCTGTGTATTTGACAATAATCGTCTCCAACTTCTTTCAAAGCTTCATATATTAATCGTACAAGTTTTCTTCTGTCATCAGATGGAATAGTTTGCATTTCGGCAGTAGGATTAGGATTTTCAATTAGCAAATCAAAATTTAATAATACAACATCTGTGTGGACCGGGTCAGTTGGAAATCTATACCCAAGCGCAGCGGCGGCTTTTACTATAATTGCTTCGATGTCTTCATATCTAAGTCTGCTGTGAGGATTGTAATATATAACAGCAGACTCTCTACAAATAGGAATTGTATCTCCTAATTTTTTCGGATCCGCTTTCATAAATGGAATAATCGATACAACAGCTATTACTATAATAAGGACCGGTATAATCGGTAATATAAGCATAAAAAGATTCGTAAGAATAGTAATGATTGCTCGTTTAATCGCCTCTTTTATCTTATTTAATATTTTCATAGCAGCTGCTTTAATTCGATTAAGAACACCTTGTGTAACAATATTGTTTCCATCTGCTAATGGATCTCCGATTGCAGTATCATTAACTATTGACTTTTGCAGTTTGGATAATCCTGTAAAAGTACCTGCAAGAGCTCTCTTTGCCCCAGCTTTCGCTCTTTCCTTTTGCTCTCCTATACGAGCTTCTTTTTTTATCGTTTTTGCAATACTAAGTTTTTCGGAATTATCTTTGAATTTAACATTATCTGTTCCAGCTGTTCGGTTCTTAAAAGCTTTATTGTCATTCGCCACGCCCTTATTATTTGTCTTAAAAACAACTGTTGCGAATATATCGTTCTTTGTTTTAAATGTTATTTCCTTCTTTGTTGTACTTTTAAATATCTCCTCACTTTTTTTGTTTTTTATCTTTCGCGATTGAGTAATTTGCTTATGATTATAATTAAGCCCTTTACCATTTGGCGAAGCGGATTGTTTAAAGACCTCGCCTTTTGATGCCACTTCTTCCGCATGTTTTTCCTCTTTTTTAATGGCTTTAATTTCTTTATTAGCCGCTTTTCTAACCGCTTTATATTTTGACCGCTTATTATCATTTTTTGCAGCAGAACGCTCAAGCCAGGAGCTTGTGCGTTCTGCACTTTTAATTCCACCGTCATCTTTAGCATAGTTTTTAACATCGGTTGCCTTATCTTCAATCTTGCTTGCTATTGCATTTCCAACAATGCCAACTTTTTTGAACTTTTTATCTGTCGATTTAAAATCTGCAATAACACCGGATTTAACCTTGAGAGTGGTGGTCTTTTTAGATTTAAATTGAGGCTTGGATGCATTAACCTTACCCGGTGCATTTTTAATTGTAATCGCCGTCTTGAAATCAGTTTTTGACAGTTTAAATAATGGATTAATGCTCTTCTTATCGGTAATAGCGCCGGCTTTTTTAGCCGCAATAAAGGACACACGATTTCTTAGTTTCGTTATGTCATTCTTCGGAATTTTCCTTAAATTCCTTTGTGATATTTTAATTTTACCGGCATTAACCATTGCTTTTCCGGTATTTCTTTGTCGCAAATGCTTTTGTTTCATCTTTTTAACCTTATCTATTAAATGATGATGTTTCTATGATGTGATAGATCGCATTGTTTTTATCCATTATATTATCAAAAGGAACACATACGTTACCAAGTAATATAAGTCCTGTTCCCGGCTCAACGTTACGAACATAATTAAGTAATACAGGATTAATCATAGGCAAATACTCTTCAATAACTTGAATATCCGTCTCGGATTGTGATGCAAGAACAAATAGCTGAGTATTGGCAAATATATTCCTTATAAGATTAGTATCTGCCACTTCTGATGAATCAATAAGTTCTGCTAAATTCTGCGTGATTCCGGTTAAAACACCATGGTTTTTACGTTCTTCCTTCCACATTCTTACTATCATTTCTGCTACTTTTCTATGAGATAAAGCTTCATGCATTTCATCGATATATACATAGGTCCATATCCCATCATTAAAATTCTTTCTTATCTTTTCTCTTATAATTTCAAAAGTAACAGTCATTGCTGTAATTCTTAAAGATTTTAAATCCTCTCCAAAAGCAAAAACCGTAGTTTTATTGTTTAGATCAACGTTCGTGCGGTGATTAAACAAATTCAGCGAGCCATTGACAAATACATCCAATGATATTGCAAGTTGAGATGCTACGGGTTCGTGTAAATTAAGCAGATCTTCGTATATATCTTGCAGTAATGGACTATATTGTTTTATTTGCTCTTCATTAGACAAACTAGTATTTCCGCCATTATATATGCTTTCATTTCTATATATTTGCGGAATATCCATCTCCTTTACCGCATCATTTATGCCATTAAGCCTGTTTCTTTTAGCATAATTCTGCGAATACACGCGATTTATAACTTTATCAATCGTACTTGCTTCTGTCTTATCTAATGGTCTTTCAAGATAACAAGATATAATTGTTAATATGAAATCCGCTTTCTGCTTGATTATTTTCTGCAACCCCGCATAATCAACACCGTCAAAATCTACATCTAAAGGATTGATATAAATATTCTTGCCGGGCTCAAAACGGATAACCGTGCCGCCTACTGCTTCTGCCAACTTAATAAACTCATTCTGCGGATCAATAATTAATCGTTGGTCTTCAGGATTACTTAACACATTAAGCGTAATCTCGTTTTTAACCAAAGCAGATTTGCCGGCACCCGAAGCACCCGTTACCATTCCGTTATAGTTTTTATACAACTTACGATTTATAATTATTGGATCCTGCGATAATCCATTGATGCCATACCAAGTACCATCAACGTCATTAATATTCTGAGCTTTATATGGCGTAAACATAGACACGCATACTGAAGAAAGATTGCAACATCGCTTAATCTCTTGAATTCCAAAAGGATATGCGGAATTAATACCTTCACGCTGCATACATATAAGCGGCTTAATTTTAATTGAAAATTCATTTTCGATTTTGTTGATGCTTGTTGTTACTTCTTTCAGTTTGTCGTGGCTATCACATAAAACCATAAGTAAAATCGTTGTGTTGAAGTATTTTTCGTCCTTTTCACGAAGTTCGTCTGCCAATGTATATAGGCTATTCTGAAGTGCTTGCGTTGACTTACTGATTTCAGAAAGAAAATCGTTTCTTTTTCTAAGTTCACTTTTTTCCTTGTCAACGCGCATCGTCACCATATTCTGCTTTTTTATGAGCTCTGCCCTTAAGGCTTCTTTATCTATGGGTTCTGCGTTAATGGTAATATAATTAACGCAATTGAGAGCCGAAAGTTTCGACATAAAGTTTGATTCCAATGACTTTGGATACTTCTCAATAGCCATAACACTTCCATAGATATTTCCATTCATCACAAAATACTTATTATAAAAATCAATTTTGTTCGGAGCCATTGTATTAATAAAATCTCGGCCAAATGATGTTTCTTCATCATAATCATATATGTGCTTGCTATTAGAATACAAATGCGTAAAATTATACCATAATTGCATTCTAGAATTAATATCTACCGGAATTACATCGGAACCATCAATTCCCTTTTTTGAGACTGACTTAAATGATTTATTTAAATCAAATTCGAGGTTTTTAAAGGCTTGTTCTGCTTCTTCTATTGTTTGGGCATCTACTGTTACAGTTAAATATATCGTCTGAGTAAGACCCTTCTTGTTTGAAAATAATTTATTGGCAATTACCTTGCTGTATTCTTTTCTTAGATGATCCAAATTATCATTCTTTAATGGGATTGAGGTTTTTTTCGCAAATTCCTCTTTATCCATAACTTCGTTGGCTACCGTATAAGAGAATCGGTAAGAAGAGAGTGATTTAAGAATAGTCGCAAAGTTAAGAATTATGTCTCCTTGTTCTTCTTCTGTCACTCCTTCATAATTAATATCTGTAATAATGTATAACTTCGAATACTTATCATTATTTAAAGCAAATACACCCGAAGGTCTTATTGCCTTAATTGAAAATAATTCCTCTGCCGACTTTGGTTCCGTATATAATGGAGTGTCATATATTTTGGTACTATTATATTTATTATTCTTTACTGCCATAAAAAAATAATCTCCTTATTAAATAACACTGATAAGAATTGCCGGATCATATAAGCGCAATGTATGAGCCGCTTTAATACCTATCAGATAATCGTTCAAATATGCTTTTTTATCGTCATTGTCGCAAAATGCCGTATATCCATTTGCAGTTAGTTCCTTGGTTAACTTATCTATGCGTTCATCTTCTGCTTCTGTACTAAATGATACCGAAATGCCACATAAATTGTTGAATTCAAGACTAGCATCATCGTTCGCACTAATCATTCCGTATCGCTTATTTATATATCTTTGATATAAATCAAGTTCGGATTCCGAAAAGATTTTAATTTCAATTGAAAGGACAAAAGACTTCAAGTACTTTTGTGAGATATCTTTTACACTTCCATTTTCACTTAATGACTCCAAAATTATATGCTTGGCTTCTATGTTATTTGAGGATATAAGATTATTCCAACTTCTTTTTATAAAATCAGTCCCGGTAAAATCTATTTCGTTTAAATCCTCATTGATGTATTGTAATATCTTAATAGTCGCGGCAATATCGTTTTTTACAATACCCAGATGAATAATATTGGAAGAATTAGTAAGAAGACTTTCGAATTCATTGATATCAAACATAGCATTATAATAATCCGCAGCCACATAATATACTGTTAATATCATCATTTGTGTTCGTTTTTGTTCTTCGTTATATGAATTAATAATAGAAAGCCTAACATGCCCTTTCCATTTATCACATAATAAGGAAATGATATTTTCTTTATCTTTAATCGAAAGCATGGTCTTGCCAAAGCGATATGTTCTTACATAGGTGTTATCTCCAATGTATATAGTTGAGCCGTCAACATCTATTTTTTGAATTCCATAGCTTTGTGTAGTATATTTGTTGACCTTCTTCATTAAACTATTTGTTTCTTTAGCAAGTTTAATTTCGGCTTTTAAATCATTATCAATCATTAAATACACTCCTTTTATATACAGTATGCGGAATAAGTTTTTCTTTATCCTCGTCCCAGCCGCATAATTCTACTATTTCATCTATTTTATAATAGCTTAAGTGAATAAGACAAAACTTAAGCCCGGTCATCATTTGCATCAACATTGGTACTGAATAATCCGAGGCCAACTTGGCACAATGGGCTAAACGGTCTATAGATGCATATGCATTATTTGCGTGTATTGTTCCCATAAATTCTGCACCGGTGTTCATTGCTGTAATAAAACAATGCAGTGCCTCAGCTCCCTTAATCTCTCCAATTACAAAGGTATTAATATCTTGGAGAAGTCCCATTTTAAGTTCTTCTTCAAGGGTATAGTTTTTTATCTTTTCTTGCGTTTCAATTTCTAATGTTTCTTCAAATATCATATGTGGATGCTTATCTGTATATAATTCTGCAGTTTCTTGTCCTACTAGAACTCTTTTATTATATGAAATAAGATCGATTATAAGATTGAGCAAGGTTGATTTCCCGGAGCCACCTTCTCCCGATAGCAAAAAACTGTATCCTGCTCCCACTCTATTTTCTATATAGTCGCGCATGTCTTTGTTAAGTAGTCCGGCATCAAATAATTCTTGCCAGGTAGCTTTTACTTTAGGAAATTTTCTAATGTGCATAATAGAGGTCTTTGTAGATACTAAGCATTTAAACTCAAAGTCAAGGCGGAGTCTATAATCCGGGGAACTTTCTAAATCCATGGTCTTTTTTAATGCGTCCATTTCAGACAGAGAAACCTTGTTAAGAGTAGCAATTCTTTTATACCATTTGTCATAATCGTCCTGACTCAAAAAAGTCAAATTGGTAATATATCGTAGCCCTTTTCTCTTACATGTAATATTATTCCATGAATTAACATGAATGTCTGATATTGTTGGATCATTAATAAGTGGCTCTAAAACATAATAGCCAAATACGCAGTCCTTAAACATTTTTAAAAGTATTTTTTCTTCGGTTGGAGTAACGTTATTAAGTCTTTTTATTGCTTCCTTTGCTTTTTCCATCATTACAATATACTCTTGCTCAGTTCCGCTTATAGTTCTTAATACCAGCGGATGATCAAAGTCAACAAGCGTTGTTTTAATTTCAATAAATTTAGGAAGTATTTTTTCGTTACTGTATAAAGAAGAAACTTCTAGAAATTCTGTTCTTAAATATTTCTCTTCATAACTCATTCCATCCAAGTGTAAATCTTCTGGTGTGTATTTAAGTTCAGCCATTTATTCCGTACTTCCTTTCCTGCGCGTGTGAATCTGAGCTCTTATTTTCTTGATATAAAACTGCATCTTCATATTTAATAAATAGCAGCATTTCGTCACTAAAACCATATTTTTTCTTAAACTCAGAAAGTTTAGTATAGCCTTCGCTATTTTTCTTTCCATTTCTTGGTATTGTAACAGTTTCTATTGTTTCTATACCGCTTATTGCATTTAGCGTTATAGAATCTTTATCTTTTACAATATTCATTAAAAACACAGGAGAAGAGAGATTGCTGCAATAATAATTGTCCTCTTTTATCTGCTTATCATTAATAATGCCCGTAAAAGAATAAAGCTCATGTTCTATTATATCTTCGATATCATCTCCATTTTTATACGTTGCCGGATCTTCTGCTTTTCTATTTAATGAATATATAGCATCTTGCATATTGTCATAAACATGCGCGTTTTTTAGTTTATATCTTTTTTCGATTTGATATAACTTTGATGTGAATGTACCTTCGTTTTCGTAATTATTTAACTTTGCGAGTATTTCGCCCTCTTTTGATAAAATAGTAATGTTAAATCCTGCAATTTGACGACCATTATTCTTTACATAAACGCCGGTATCTACCATTAATACAATATGTGGGTTATCTGTAGCTATAAAGTTCCTGCCAGTCGCGAAACTTCGATAATTATCTGCTGTATTTTTAATTCGCTGATAATCTATATGTTCCAATATGCTTTCTTTTTTAACGTAGTTTCCACTTATAAGGCCATATTTTTTAATTTCTCTGTAAGAAGCAGACAGTTCTTCGAGTTGACTATTCGCATAAAGAATCCTATTATCGGTTTCTTCTAAAAAAGCCGCTACATCTTCAGGCTTCTTGTTGTAATTGTCTTTTAATCTGTCATAAAGCTCTTTATATTCTTCATATTCATATCTATATTCATTGTGATGCTCATATTCATATAGAAAAGCCCTTTTTTCATACTTCTGCATCTCTTTATAGATATCTATTATTTGTTTATATTTCTTCACATTATCTTTTAATGCTTTTTTTTCAGATGAAAGCTGCTTCTTTAATTCTATTATTTTACTTAAAGTCGCTTCGATGCTTTCATTATCAGATAGTGCTTTGATCACTTTCTTTGCGTGTTCATTTAATTCTATTTCGCGTTGCATTCTAGACAACTGCCAATTTTGAGCATATGCATCTCGCCACGGATTCTTACCTTCGCGCAGCTTTTTTATTACACGTTTTTTCTCCAGGCGTGTCATGTCCTTATACCTTTTCAATTTACCTTGTCCTACAAACATATCAATATTGTTGTCATTCGATGGTACGTAATCACCAACTTCGCCCATTGCAATTTCTGCTCTTTTGTTCAGCATTCTTTCTATTATAGCGTCCGTTGTATAATTAGGACCAAGCTGATATGTCCTTAAGGCTTTTTTCATATCATCATTCTTTAAAGAAATGTACTTGCCTGCATTGACTTTATAACCTGCCATTTCCATAAATTCCACAAATTCTTCCATGGTATCGCTATCTTCTATAGCCATATCAATTAGGCGGCGCATATTTATTTTGTTAATTACAAAATCGCTCTTTTCTTTTTGGCCCATAGTCCATAGAGGGTTTGGAGTAAATCCATATTTTTCAGCGAATCTATTCACTTGCGGTTGCAATACATTTCTTATAAAACCTTCGGGTTGATGAATTTTATAACCATTCAAACCTACAGAATTAACAATAAAATGAATATGAAGATTATCAGTATTGGTATGTACGGCAAATATTGCCTGGTTATTGGGAAATACGGCTTGAAGAACATCTTTACACATTGCTATTAATTTCGGTGCATTTTCAGGTGACGAATCTATTTCTTCTAAAGAGATAACACCGTGCAAAGCGGATCTGCCATCCGTTTTGCCATAGAATTTTTTAACATCCATCATTTCTGATACAGCTTCTTTTACGTTTGTAGATTTAAGATTATACGAGCCTATATATGCTCCATGCAATGTTTTTAAATCGTTTTCTACATATGTTACTTCGCGCAAAAGCTGTTCATTGCTAAATGTATTAAGGTTCCCGATTATTGCATCGGTTTTTTCATCGTTAAGAATATAATCGATACTATCACCGAGATTCTTTTTTGCCGTTTTAGAAGAAGTATTGCCCGATATGTTCCAAACTTTACATATAATACCTTTACTCATATTCTATCCTTTTAACTTTTTAGTTATTAAATCTTCTATCTCCGCGCGTTTAACATGTATGACCATTCTATCTTCCGGAGATAATGTTTCCTTTAACGAAAGCGCTTGAAGTTCAAGCTCTATTGATGACAATTTTTCTATAATCTCTTTATACTTAATAAAGCCGGGAACGGCATTCTCGTGTTCTGCAATTAAAAGACGAACATAAGCAGATTTACTCATTCCCATTTGAGAACGACCTGTTTCAAATTTATCAACATCATCTTCTGACATTGAAATGCAAAATCTCTCCATGGTATTATCTCCTGCATGTTTTCTTAATTATAATTTTATCAAAGGCAGATTTATTATGTGTTCGATAAATGAAACGATTTTTCGTTTTTGTTCGATTTTTGACACCAAAAAAGACTGTTCTATTACGAACAGTCTTGTCCTATTGATAGTATTTATTCTTTTAGAGGTATTATTGTACCGGAATCTTCATGTAACAAATATAATATATCGTCATCAGTTACTATTTTCCATTTTACACATTTTTTCTCATTCGGATCTATAATATATAAATAAATATTTGTTTCTTCAGAATTAAATTTATACTTGTAACCATCAACATATGGCATCGCGGAAGTAAAAAAACCATAGTATAAATTATCTTCTCTAAAATCGAAAATATATCCTTCATATACATAAAGCTTGCCTTTTAAGAAATATTCTATAAATAAAGTATCCTTATTGTTTTCTTTTTCTGCAATATTAACATACACAGTATCAAGTATACTATCGTTTAGCAATTCCTCAGTTTGAGATTCCTTGTTATCTGCCGCATCGGGTAACAATACAGTGTTAATTTGCATACTTTTTTCTACGGCTGCTGTTTCAAGAGAAAAAATGATTGTTCCGATTATTATTACAAATGTAATAATAATCGAACCTATAACTGTTTTTTTCATATATTAATCGAACTAATTCTATTTTTATTAATAAGAATCAGATCAGATTCTTCATTAAGTTTTTTATAGAATTCGTATAAAATGTTTGAAAAGGTTGTTGCGTACTTAAATAATTGGTTTTCGTGTTCGTTTCTTTTATCTAAACGCCCCAATTCATACAAGGAAGTTTCGGCATCACTTTCCTTTATATAATATGCTTTAGAGGCAATAATATTACTTATCAAATATACATTCCCTGTAATAGAATCGTACACTTGATTATTTAAGCGAAGCTTATTTAAGAAGATGTTAATCTCATTTGTGTCAAAATTAGTTATTCTGATTAAATTATCGACTAAATCAGATAAAGCATTTATCTCGGAACCGGTAAATTTATATACCCTATTATGAAGGTTATATTTGATATATACTATATCATTTTTAGCCAGGCGTATTTTACGAGCTTTGATTAAATAATATATATATTCCGGAGCAGTATTTATATCTTTTATATCGTGTTCGACGCAGGATACTAGCTGATAATTTTTACTTTCTTCAAGTGTATCAGATAACGCGCTTCTAAATATACCGATTTCATTTTGAATTGTCATTAAAAATGTTAATTTCTTTGATGTTTTCATGTACGTTTTTCTTTCTTAGTTTTAAGGTAGTACAGCATGTTACTGCTGTACTACCTTGTTATTATATTACTTTGCGATAACCTTTCTCGGAGAACGATTCTTTCTCTTATAGTAATAAAGGCCAACTACTAATGCCGCAAGGACTGCGCAAAGTGCTAAATATATCATTCTGTTATTGGACTTAGGCTCACTCTTTGGTTCCGGTGTCGGATTTGGTGTTGGTATAGTTATTCCTGTCTTTACAACTGATAGTTTTGCTATAGATATTGGCGACATATCAGCAAGTTCAAAAATAAGCTCATTATCAACCGCTTCGACTACCATAATGTCATATTGGTCATTTCTCTTTGAGGATTCATGCACTACAATGTATGTTCCATCCTCTATCTTATTAGACTTAAGAGTTACCTTAACCTTTTGACCACTTTCTATTACTTCCTTCTGATTATCTGTAGGAATAAGTTCAAGCGAAGTAATAGCTGTTAACGATAAAGCATGTTCTTTATCGTTTTGAAGAGAAGCTGCCTCTTTATATCCTAATGAACTAAGATCAGTAAGATTATCAAAGTAATGTGAAAAAAGTGTATTTGCATGTCTTTTTGCATCTACTGATGATTCCTCAACAGCTTCACAGTTTGATTCAAAGTCTGCTACATAGGAACCACTAAGATTTAACAGTTTGGCATTTTCGTCATCTGTTTGTGCGCCTATCGGAAGCGATAATCTTGTTATACAGCCTAAGATATGAGAAAGCGGTAATCCTGCATAAAGATCTGCCGGAAGCTTTTCTTCAACTACCTCTTCAGATGTTTTATCTTCAGGTTTCTCTTCTTCTTGCCCATAACTATATGAATTTAACTTTGTTTGTAGTTCGGAAACCTTATCGGTTAAAGCCTTATTGGTATTAATAAGCTTTCCATTCTGACTATTAAGATTTGTTTTATCGTTCCAAAGAGAAGTAACCTTCTTTTTAAGGGTAGTATTTGCATATGTAAGCTTCTTATTCAATTCTGAAAGTTCAGTATTCTTATTTATAAGGGTTTCCTTATCATCAATAAGAAGTTTAATACTTGCTTCAAGTTCAGTGTTTTTCCCCGTAAGTGCATTGTTTGCGGCAGTTAATTCACTTATCTTGGTTGTAAGTGTGTCGATCTGCGCATTAAGAGCCTTAATCTTTTCTGATTCGCTCTTGCCGGCGCCACTTGCTTCTCCTGCTTTATATCCGGCGGCATATGCTTGCTGTATTGCCGTATTAAGCGAAGCAATATTGTTATTCAATTCCGCAATCTTATTATTAAGATTTTCGTTCTCTTTAGTTAAGGTTTTTACCTGCTCCTGGAGATTTGATACTGCAGCAAGAATTGCCGCCGTATCCTCCACATTGTCAAGGCCAAGTGCTGTCGCAAGTGTTTTAACGAATGAATTCATAGCATCAAGTGATGCACGAAGCGCTTTTATCTGATTGCAAGCAATTTGCAGCTGTTCATTTAACCCATTTGCTTCTTCGATAGCTTTAGCAAGCTCGTCACTCTTTTCGCCGGAAGCTTTCTTCTCTTCTTCCAATGCGTCTGTAAGAGTTGCTATGGCCTGATTCATTTCATTTTCAGTTGAAGCAAGCTCGGCTTTTACATTGGTTAATTCCTCTGTAAGTTCATCGGCCTTTTTCTTTGCTTCTTCTCTTTCTTCCTGCAACTGATTAATTACTTCTTCAGGTGTAAGTTCACCGCTTGGCTCATTTGTGCCATATACCGCTGTAATTACGGAAGCATAATCTGCAGATACCTTGTTATATTTTCCTTCAAGTTCCTTGTACTTATCCGCTACTTTTCTTACCATATCCATGATTTCGGTAAGCTTTGCAATGTCCGAATTATCCGGTGTTGGATTTGGATCAGGGTTCGGATTTGGATCCGGATCCGGACCTACATCAGGTACATCGAATTCAATATTTAACTCTTCAAGAATGGCCTTGATGTATTCATAAACAGTATTGATACCGTTTTTAAGTGCCTTTAACTCTTCTCTTGCAGCATTTAATTCATTTGTTAATGAATTAATCTGTCCGGATACAAGGTTCTGTAAGTCTTTTACAGTGGTTTGTGATAATTCATCTCTATCGATTGAACCATCTTCCGCGAATGTAATATAGTGAACACCATCTTCTCCGATATAGAACCAGAAGTGCTTATCATATTCACCATCGTAATCAGTATCGATTAATGCTTTGTATGTTGTTACTTCTGTTCCGTCCGCTAATGTTCTTAATACTCCGCTTTCCGAATCATACAAGCAGTCATGACCGAAGATACATACATAAGTCTTGCCGGTTCTTGAATCTTTATATGTATACCCGCTATTTTCCGGTACTACATACTGTAATGAATCAGCGAAGTTCTTAAGTAAGCGCTCATAATAAAGCTGCTGATCTGCGAGTTTCTGCGAAAGAGTTGCATTACTCTGATTTAATCTATCGATTTCTGCTGTGAGTCGAATGATTTCGTTCTGAAGGTCTTTAATTCCGCCCTTAGCAGTAGTAAGTTCACCCTCAAGAGTATTCATGGCAATGTAATTTGCCTGTAACTTATTGGTTAACTCGAGAATCTTATCTGTGGATTCATGAATTGCTTCATCTTTTCTTTGCAAAAGCTCCATAGTCTCATTGGTTATTCTGGTAAGCTCTGCATTTAAAGCTTCAATGTCTCCATCTTTCTTTGCAATACGTGTGTTTAAATCTATGATAGCTGCATATTTCTCTGCAAGTTCTGCATCATATGCTGCCACGCTTTGATTCAAGGAATCGATTTCAGCCTGTTTTTCGGCTTCAAGAGATGCCTTTTCTCCTTCTAATGTAGCAATGTCATCGTTAAGTCTACCGATAGTAGCTTGATTCTCTTGAATCTGCTTGTTTAATTCATCACACAAATCCTCTTTGGATGTTACTTCTTCTGATAATGCATCTCTTTCTGCTGTAAGAGTTGCTACATCACCGTCAGCTGCAGCTATTCTTTCATCAAGTGACTTAATTGCTGCCTTTTTCTGCTCTATATCTGCTAAAAGGTCATTGATATCTGTATTCATACCGGCAATACCTTCTTCAAGAGAAGTAATCTTTGCGGTAAGTTCATTGATTTTTTTATCTTTTTCAGCGATAGTTGCGTTAAGAGACTGAATTTCTCTATCTTTATCAGCAATCTGTGCTTTTAAGTCATCGATTTCTGCCTGAAGACGAGTTTTTTCATCTTCTAATGCCTGCTCATATTCAGCTAATTTACCGTCAAGTGCAGCCTGCAATCTTGATATTTCATTATTTGCATTTGTAAGCTGAGTTGTAAGGGAAGCCTTATCGCTCTTCAATGTCGCATTTTCTGACGTAAGCTGGTTGACAATTGTTTTTTGCTCTTCGACTGTAGCTTTATAACTATTGGCCAATGACGTTTGTGTAGCTAACGATGCATTAGCTGTTTGAAGCTGCGACTTAGTCTGATTTAATTCTGCTGCAAGATTCTCTATTAATAATTTATCTGTTGAACCGTATTTAGAACGGCAGTCAGTACATATACGAGTAGATGGCTCGTCAATATAATCGTAAATATATTGGTCCAGAGTGCTTACATAGATCATCGTCCTCTGCTTCGCAGCATAAAACTCGTGTCCACATATAACGCATGTTGTTTTAATAGTTGGTGTACTACTTCCGCCACCGCCTTCGTCTAACGGAACTGGTGTAGGATTTGGAAGTGAAATCGGATTATATATTCCTCCAGGACCGACCGTTTCTTCTCCTCTTCCATCGTAATCCGCTGATGCAAACAATTCAGGATAAAAAGTTTCTGTTGAGATTACTGCTCCCAAAATAAGCGCAAGTGATAAAATTACTGCAGATATTCTAGTAACAAGTTTATCAAAATTAACGTGTTTCATTGTTGTCTATAATCCCTTTCTAGCTTTATAAGCTGTTTTGATTTGATATATTTATATATTGTTCTTGCAAATTAACCGCAAAACATATACCTACCATTTGTTTGTACATGATATCCGGTGCCATATTGGAATGTAAACTATACCCTTTCCATGTACCGTGATTACCATTTATGCCATTATACATTTTCACTCCCACTCCATGCCACGAATGAAGATTGAGCGAAAAATCATCAACCAAGATATCATCATTATTAATGGCTATACCTTGTGCTTTTAGGTATTCTGCTTTATCTACCCCATAAGGTATATAAATCTGATTTTCCGATTTAATAAACGGCATCCATTCTTTATTCCATTCTCTTTTTTCATCTTCCGCCATATCAGATAAAACAGATGATAAAATAAAGAGATTTACCGATTTATTATGTGATAAAAGTCTAAAGAATTCTATTACGTTAAGAACCGGTTTTCTTGAGGCGAAAAAACCTTTTGAGGTCATTTCTTCTAATGAAGCTTTTTCGAACAGTGCACTTACACCATCCATATCTGCATATACATTCATCGCATCTCCTTTATACTATTAATGTATTCATATCTGCCGGTATATTTCCTTTAACATCATAAGAAGCAAAGTCGCTTACATAATTGATAAGCTCTGCTATTTTATCTATCGCTTCCGCAGCAAGATTGGTTTCATCAAAGTCTCCTGGCTGAATGTCAATAATATCATTACGCATAATGGGAAATCTTTTTTTAAACTCTCCGTCAGCATCTAATGTTACAGTCACATCAATTCCCGGCATAGCCTCAGGATTCTTCTTGATATTTTCGTATATCTTAATTGCTTCTTGAGGCGTTTTAATTGAAGTATATATTTCACCCATTTCTACTGCATTAGCAAACTCAATAACTTCATATGATACATTGGCTTCCGGCAGCATTTTAAACATCTTTTCTTCCGGCGTAGCCGTGTGGTTAAATATCGATAAACGAACATACATATCAATTGCTTCTATATTATCTTTAAATATTCTTTGAGCTGAAGATAGAATTTCTTCCATCTTTTCAAACATGTCTTCTTCTTTCGGACCTTCTTTAATAAGGTCGCCCTCGAAAGCTCTGTAGTGATCTGCTAAATGTCTTTTTCTTGATTCCAATAATTCAATACCATAATAACTTTGAAGCATTATTGAAATACAATCTGCTTCCAGCTCTTTTTGTGCCGTAGAGCTATTAATATTTTTACTTCCATGTTCGAAAAGGTAATGCCCCAATTCATGCGTCATTGTACTAAGTTGTGCGGTATCTTCCATTAAACAATTAAGAACTATCTCCTTTGTATCATGAACAAAGTAACCTCTTAAAGCGATTGAATTATTATCTGCATATTTAACCATATGCCCCATACTTTTATAATAATCAATTAATCCTTCGACTATGTATTTATGCTGTTCTGATGAATACCCCATGTCAAAGAGTTTTGGATAATCCTCTTTCGGATAATCGGTTTGAGATATATCGAAAACGGTTCCGATTTTATATCTTATTTTCTTTACGCTTTCATATAGATTCGCTTTGTATTTATACTTCTGCTTTGGAGTAGCATACATTAATTGAATATTTACATATTCAATTTTATTAATGTCGTAATTTTCAGAAGCCCAGGCTAATTGTGTCGGCGAAAGATCTTGCAAAGGAACTTTTAAAAAGGTAACAAGCACCGGAGTTAAAAGCTTCATACCGTGTGCTCCTTTAAGTACATTTGCCCCCATTTTCTTCCAAGCCGCAAACGATTGAATATATACTGCATTTGGATTCTGATTCAATATAAGCATTGTATTTCTAAATGAATACTTATAAAACTTAGCCGCAAAATTCAAATGCTCTGCTATAAGTTCAGGAGAAGTGCGATATTCTTCTCCTATATCAATAATCATTTTATTGATTTCATTTAGCTTCTTTTCCTGTTCCTCTTTCCAATTCTTGTTATCATTCATACCTCGCACCCACTTACCATATCCATGATTGCATTATATTCGCTTTCCGGAAGTATTGTTATTGGCTTTAAAAGCAGATCTTCAATATAATCACCTTCTTCTAAAATTCTATTTTCATCATCTATAAACAAAACATCTCCGGAGATAGAACCTATAAGAGCATAAGTTTTATAGTGTCCTATTACGGGATATTCGTTTCTGATTTTAGCTGCATATGCAGGCGTTTTTTTTATTATTGGTGTCATTCTTTTTCCCCCTTTTATTAAATTACTGCGTGAAAGAAACGATTAAAGTCTTCTCGTGACATTCCACCATCCTGTATAACTCGTGAACGTAAGAAACACAGATATTCATTCCAATCTTTGTAAGCCGTTGGAAATTCAACATGTGTTTCGTATCCCAAAGTTTCGTAATATTTTATATATCCTAAACGTCTTTTTTCGGTACTTGCTTCCTTATTTCCATACATTGCATTGCACCCAGCCTCATCATTATCAAGACAGAAGGTGATTTTCTTTATATGATCATAATCTTTGAGAAGCTGTATTAATGGAGTATCTTCAACCATTCCCAAAGCAAGTTTGTTAGATTTCATGTCATGAGTTATGTCTATATATGACATCATATCTATAGTTGCTTCAAACACCTTTATCTCATCGCTTCTAGGATTAATAATATTCACTCCATAATGTTTATTATTACCCGGAAGATCCATTCTGAATTTTTTACCGGCGTAATCCATTGTTCCTCTTAAGCCTGCATATTTAATATTACCTTCAGGATCCATTCCACAAAAAACAATATTGTGGTGTACAGCATCTTCATAAATCATTCCACATTTCAAAAATATATCTACTACATCTTTAGATAAATGCCTCGTATTCGTAAGATAATCTGTTACTCTCTTGGCATCTTTATTTCGAGGCGGAAGAATCATTTCTTTTTTAGGCGTATTTTCAGGGTCACACTTAATTGGAATATATTGCTTATCACTCACTGCACACCCTTTAAGATCTAACAAATAATTAACAGCTAACGGAACCGTTTCAATTCCTGCAAATTCCATGACAAAATCAATTTGCGATCCGTGAGTTCTGTTTCCCTTACTGGAAAAGCGGTTCCATGTTTTATCGTTATATATAATAAGCGAATCCATTTCTTTCAATTTAAAATGTGAGCCGCAAAGTAATGGAGTATATCCCATACTTTTAGCTATTGAGGTCAGGGACATATCCAGGCATTCCTGCATTTCATTTTGAGTATATGATGCTATTTTTGTACCGTCTGTTTTTGTTATCCACATAAAAAACACCTCGCACCTTTTATAATGTATAATTATACAAAATAAAAAACCGCGAGGTGTCTTCATAAATGATATTATTTTTGCGTTTTTGTTTCATTTATCGAACACTTAATTATTTGCTCCGTTCATCAGAGGACTAAATATGTTATAGTCTTCGTCCCAAAAAACTATCGCATTATGCTTCCATGCGTTAGCTGCGCTATAATCTGCTTTTGCAAAAGGATTATAACTATAAATGAAGTATTCTTGCCCATCCGGACTTATTTTTTTGCCTACCCAAAGTATTGCCTGGCCTCCGTCCGTAAGAGATTTTTCAGCTATTTCATCTAACGGAATATTAGAATCATATACTCTAAACGCATATATATCAGCTTTTTCGAAATATACATAATCAAACAAAACAACTTCATGTGAGAAATAGCTTCCAAAATTGAAGCTTATTCCGCATTCGACTATTTTATCATTATCGAGCATATTCATGACTTTTTCGATTGCTGACCATGATGTATTATAAGGATTAAAAGCAGTTTTCGAATAATAATCTGCCATTCTTATTTTTTTATTATTCTCATAAGAAAGAGCAGCCATCATCTTTACAAATTCAATCTCACCTTCGGATAAATAATCTGTAATGAGTAAATTGGAATCTCGTCCGGAATTATTATCAATAAAATCCCATGGTTTATAATCATAAAGGTCTTTATCCATTAATGTTTGATTCTCGGAATATTTTGAAATATCCCATTTTATTGTAGGAAGTATTCCATCCGGATCCACAAATTGCCCTGAAGACGGAAAATAACCTTTGTTATAAAGAAACGTTGTTAAATGTGATATTCCTGCACAGTTTCCGCCTTCAATATAATCCGATGAAAAGTTCTGAAATTGAAATTCATCAAATCTTATATTAAAGTTGGTATGATAATGCCCGTATTGCTTCTTGTCTCTTGAATCTACATTATAATGCCATACATCTTTATTAAGTTCCTGCTGTTCTTTCTTTTCCTCTTCTTCCTCTATATATGAAGGGTCATTTGTGTGTTCATCCGAAAGTGGATCGTGTATATGAGCTATATATATAAAACCTCTTAACACATCCGGAACATTCCAAACTTCTTCATCATTCATATTCGGAAAATAAAAAAGTCTAAGCGGAGTGTACTTATACATTGTTTCACGCGCTTTAAATTCGGCTATGCTTACCTTTTTCATATGTTTTGATAAGTCTTTTATGTCAGCTGAACATAATCTCTTTCTAAAACATTTTAGTGCACTTTCTATAGCCTTTTGTGATGCATCCTCAGGATAATATATAGTAAAATCAGTTTCATCCATATTTCTTTTTATTAAATCTATTATTCCGGAGCCGCAAATTAAAACATGAGCATTATCATTTTCTCCGTAATAGGAAGATGACGAAGTATTGGAGCCACCCATAAAAGTTGTACTATATAAAGGTGTGGCGGATAATCCCACTGTATTATTCTTTGCAAAATTAATCACATTAGTTTTAAAAGGCATTTTATCTACTACATAAATATAATAAGTTGTAGTATTGTTAAACTTATAGTCTATCGTAAGTTTCTTATTCTTAATTTCAAAATCCGCATGTTTCGGGGAAATCGTTGTATCATATCTTAAATCGCCTTCGAATATTAAAACAGTAAACAAATCATCACCGCCTCCCGAAGGCAATAACTCGGATATATCTATACTAAGTTCTCCTGCAAAATTGTATATATAGAATCCTTTATATATTTTATTTATTCCATACTCTTCAAAAGAAAACCAGGAAGTTGTATTTTTTGTTACAGCTGCAAAATCCGTAGGAACTGTTGCTGTTAATGATACAAATGATACATCATTATAAGGAAATACCATTTCTTCCTTGTAGTCATACTTCTTAAATAAATCCATATTATGTTCTACTTTATAGGAATCCGAGTATAAATCCCCGGATGTAGATGACTTTAATGGATCTGTACCATAAACCTCTATTTCTTCTTTATCTGTTAATCCATCAAAATCAGAATCAGAACCATCTTCTGTAAAAAGCCCCATTTTATATTTATCATAAAGTGTCTTTCCGGTTAGATCGGATGCTGTCTCTTTTAAATATTTTTCTATTTCTTTTTCTGAAGGCGTATCGAGTCCGTAATCCATACTTTTTTCGATATGCTTTTGTGCTATATACGGTTTTGCTATTTTATATATGCCCCAAACTATAAATGCAAAGAGAAGTACTAATATAATAATGCGTTTAATTGATATTCTACGGTTTTTCATTTTTGGACCTGCTTTCTTCAATTTTATAAGCATATGCTTTCAATCTATTAAAAGAATTATTCTTTTTAACAACGAGAATACGTTCACCATCGATTATAATTTTATTTCCCGAGGCATCTGTTTCGGTTTCTAATATGTCGGCCACATCGCATTCCAATGCAGCTGCAAGTGCGCATACGGCTGCAGCATTTGCTTTATTTATATTTCTCGAACCATTGCAAAGGTCTTGAACCATTCTTGTATTAACATTAGCCTTTTCTGATAATTCACGTTGCAAAAGATGTCTAAATCTGCACATCTTTGCTAAATTTGTCGGATTTCTTTTCATACTATATATTCCCTTCTAACTATATTATTTATTACTATAATACAGCCAAAACGGTATTTTGTCAATTATATTAGAAAAATAGTACAGTTCTCTATTAAACTGTACTATTTAAAAATAAAGAAATCAGTTGTATCTTTGCGCATATTTTCTTATCTTTTCCGGAGCAGCATTTATATCTATAATTCTGCGTATTGTTTTGGCGTTTAAGTCGGTTCTACGTATTAAAAGTTTTGTTATTTCTTCAAGTTGTTCATTGCTGTATATCGACTTGATTTCATTAATAATCTTTGCAATTCTATTATCATCTTCCGGGCCCTCTTGAATGCGAGGCATAGCTTGGGTATGTTCCTTTATTGTCGGTTCTTCAGTTTTAATGTTTTCGATTCTTTGTGTCGGTAAACCGTAAGGATCCGAATCATCGGAATGTTCTATGCTTATTATCGGTTTCGCAACTGCAGTTGCAGATGACTTAATTACGTCATTAAATACATCAAAAGGATTTCTATTACGGTTTTCTTCAGCGATATAGTCTTCCATATTATCTTCTTCAATGTTGTCAATATCTATAATATCAAAGAATGGTGCATTCTCATTTATTATTCTTTTAGCTACATTTTCTTCCAGAGAGACTGTATTATCCGCTTCTTCTGAAGCAGATACTTCTTCAGCATTTTTGCTTTTATTCTTTTTTATGGTATAGATAAAATATACGCCTAATATAATGCATATAATCAATATCGTTAATATATACTTATCCATATAATACCTCGTTAATTTGCCTTGCCTGCAAGTTTGTTAAAAGCTATCGGACTAGCATTTTGCGCGACCATGCAATAAACGAGCTTATTGTCTATTGCAGAATCTTCCAGGCAATAATCTATACAAAGAGTAGTGTCTTCGTCATACTTGTCAAATGAGAGATCTCTAATCATTATAGACTGTTCATCCGGAGACATAGCATCAAACTCTTTGCTATAATAATCAGTTATTTTATCGGCTATTGTACCGATTATTCTTTCCTTAAGGGTACTGTTGGTTGTTTGTGGCATTGAAAAAAATGTTTTATTGGATGTTGCTGCATTTTCTTTTGCCAAATTGCTTTCATTATTATCAAAACTGTTTTTCTCTGCTACTGACAGCCTTGCATTAATTTCATTACGTATAAACGTTTTTAAGGTTATCTGCATATCATTAACGAGGTTTAACACTTCGTTCTTGGATATACCGGAGTTATTGTCCTCAAGAGCCTCTTGGGATATGATTTTTGTTTCTTCTGATTTATCTATATCTTCTGACTCATCTTCTATAATTGAGAAGGAATCATTGTCATCGAATAATCTTAATTGGCCTTCCAATTTCTCAATGATTCTGTCCTTTTCATTTATAGAAGCTATAAGAGAAGCATTTTTTTCTTTTAAGGCTATGTTTTCTGCGTTGACTTTACTTATTGCAAGATTTGTTCCGAAAAGCTCTCTTTCAGCTTTTTCGCATCTTACTTCCATTTCCTTGATAGTTTTAAGATACTCTATGATTTCTTCATCGGGGCTTATAACGTTTCTATTTAAAGAATATGTGTCCTGGCTTAATTCATTAACTCGTTTAGTTTTTTTCTTACTTAGTTTACCGTTGTATCTATCAATCTTATTAATAAAATTCTTTTCGTCTTTAGCATAGCGAAACGTATTAACTAATGTATCGTTATCGCCACCGATTGCGATAAACTTATATGCTTTAGAAAGACAATTATATATATCTTCTACTTCGTTCGCTATATATATAAAAGTATCATACGTTTCTATCGGAGCATTAATTTCTATTAATCTATTAAAATTGTAATATATGCTGGTACTTGGTTCGCAAGACATAGTTAAAATCTTTGAACCGACTTCATCACAGCTATATGAAACACTTTCTAATGTTTCTATAAGTTTTTCATATGCTTTTTGGATTTTTTCGTCTTCATGTGTGCAGTTTTTTAATCTATCTAAAAGTTCAATATTGATCATACGTTTGCTCCTAATTAGCTGTTATGATATTTGTTTTATCTATTTCATTTATCAAACCTGAAAATTCCGCAAGTTTATGCGTTAAATTGATTCTTGATAATTCCTTTTTCTCATATGTTATAAGCTTTTCTTTTAAAGCAGAAATCTCTGATGCCTGCATTTCGTTTTGAGTTTGAATACTTTTAATTAATTCATCTTTTGCTGCAGCTGTTAAGCTTAATCTTTTAATATCTTCCTTTTGCTTATTGAGAATATCTACAAGATTTTTAACAGATAAAGAAATATCATCTGTCAATGTCTTTTGTGATGACAACATCTTATTTATATTGTCAATTTCTTCAGATTCTTTATAACTATCTGTAATAGATAGTACTTTTAATAAGGCATCATATACCGATGCTTCTGTATTAATTTGCATTTTATCTTCCTGTAACGCAAAAATCTCACATTGAGCACTATTATAATTTGAAAGATTTCCCTCAATAATATAATAATCCTCAGAACTGGTGATTATTTTAAAGAATTCCTCTGCCGGAATATCCTTAACAGATGCATATTTAAGCATCTTGGGATACATAATAGAAGTTGGCAATGCATTATCGTTTTTATAATATTCCAAAAACAAATCATACCATTCCGGTCCGAAAAAAAAATCAAATGATAAATTCGTAATAAATATCTTAAATGATATAGGCATAGTATGACATTCTTCTGATATATCTGCTACTTTTCTCAATACATCTTCTCTTATATCATGTTTATCTATTTCCTGTATATAGGTTCTTTTTATAAATGAATCCTGAATGTTATTAATTAATTCCGTCCATATCGGAGCATATGCATCTGACATTATATTTTGAGCATTAAATATTACTTTTTCTTCCATTTTACTCCTTTCAGTCATCCCAGCCCGAATCGCCTGTGATCTCCGAATTATTATTGTTTTCTTCAATTTTATATGTTCCGGTTGGGTCATATATAACGTTTCCTTCGTTATTCTTTACTATAATTGGGTCATTCCAATTAACATATTCCGAAAAAGCATCACTCTTAACAAGCTCTGCATCCTTCTTTTTAACATATCGAATTAGGCCTACGCCATTCAGATAATAGTATCCCGTCTTAAACCAATTAGGAATCTCAATAACAATGAAATTATCGTGTTCAAATTCATATTTGTATGTATAAAAAGATTCAAGATGATAGAATACATGTGTGTTAGCTGTCATTTCTATATCTCTATAATAGGAGCCTGTGTACCATTCACATTTATATGTCTTATCTTTTTCCAATTTTTCTATGATGCCTATGTCAGATACCACGCCTGATCTTATTGGCATATTCCCAACTCTGTTAAGAAATAAAGCCGGAATATTATCGAACACATTAATTTGGCTTGCGTCAGATTTCGGATAATATAATCCCTCATAATCTTCATTGGATGTTTGATTTAATCTATAGTATCCGCTTTTATCGCTGACAAAGCCAATAACACCTATAGTATAGCCACAATCCATAAATCGTTCCCAGGATATACCCTGATAAGGTATTGATTTTCTTGATATATATATCAATAGATCGTCCTCATACATAGTCGGTATATATTTATCATTTACAGTGTTATACCATAATACATGTTCTACTGAATTCGCCTTGAAATTATTATCAGAAGCAAAGATTCTTTTAAACGTATTACCTGTATCTCTTGAAAATAATGTCTTAAGGTTTCCTTCGCCCGGATTGCTCCATATATAAAATGCGTCATTATATAATTCTTTAGCAGATTTATATTCTCGTAATTCGCTGTTTTGAATTCTTTCCTGTTCTGCAACGGGATCATATGTATCCAGGCGTTTCCCTTTTTTAATGAATATTACCGTTATTACAATAATGGTAAAAACAGCTATTGATATGGCTGCTATTAATAATTGCTTGTTCTTTTTCATCTTTTCACCTATTCTATTGATTCTTCTAACGTATTATTGTTCTGATATAGTTCTTGAGTAGGTCTTGTAGAAATATATAAGAATGCGATAACGATTGCTATTAATATAAAAATACTTGTAATAAGCAAAATCTTTCTTTTTTTCTCGTTCTTTTTTTGGAGCTGTTCTTTTTCTGCAGACTTTTCCTCTAAAAAAAGTTTTATTGTCTCCTTAGAAGAAAGAATGTCTTCCGTTGATTTTTTATAATATGTTTTTTTCTGCTTTGTAACAAGGCATTTTATATATTCATAATATGAAAGGTCCTGATTATATTGACATCCAAATAAAGCTCCAACAAGAACAGGTAAAGACATTATTAATGTAGCTAAATACGATTCCATGTGTAAAAACAAGCTATTTACAACGATTAATACAATTGAGCTTATAATTGAACATGATAATAAGCATAATTGCGATTTGCTTGAATACTTTATAAAATCAAGTTCAAAAAATGGTGAAGCTTTAACCTCTTCCAAATCAACATTTCTATCGTAGCTAAACATCTTCTCTCCTTATGTAAATTGCTGTATCGTGTTAGATGCTTCTTTTACTAAACCAGCTATAATCATTGGTCTGATTATCATTGTAGCAATTATTAGTAATACGGCAGTAATTGGTTTTGTTTCGCTATCTGCCGGAATATCAATAGTTAAAAACTTTGCTATAGCCATACATATTCCCATAAAGGGTCCTGCCAGGATAAATATAGCTATTTGCTTATAAAATGCATATGTTGTTCTAGCCATATTTTCTGTACCGGCTGACATAGCTACGGCTAAACCTGAAAAAGGCAACATAATTAATGGTTTTAGAAGTCTCGTATAAGCTGCTTTAAGAATCATTATTGCACTTGAACCCCACGCAAGAGCTGCACCGGCGCATCCAAGCATAATTACAACCCAGCCTATTGCTCTGACAATCCAATCTTCACCATCAAGTTGCTCTATTGCTGCACCTAATACCGGATCTTCGTTGTCCTCAAATACCATTTGTATATCAGCGCCTGATACTATTATATCCGGGGCTTCATATACATGAGGGTCATCTTCGTTTATTGGTTTTGTATTATAATGGTCTCCTTCTATTACATATCCTTCCAAACCCTTAAACATGGCATTGGCAACCGATTGCGTGCAGTCAATAAAAACCCCATTAATAGTCCATAAATTAAAGCAAATAAATGATATAACAATAAAATGTAATACACTGTATATTGCCTTTTTATAGAATTGTTCCCATGGAGTAGAAATAAGTTCTTTAAATAACTTCATAATAAAGAATAGCATTAATAAAGGAACCATTATATCTGTTATTGTTTTAAATACCTTTTGAATTACATCTGTGTAAAAGGACACCCCATATTCATTTACGAAAGCATCCTTGGGGCTTTGTTTAAAAAGTCCCCAAGCAATGCTTCCAACGAGCATGTTCCATATTTTATAGCCGGTATTTAAAAGGCCATTACAAAAAGTTTCCATGATTTACTCCTTAAGAACCATATGAAAAGGAACCAATTGCATTTTCAATAACTCTAAATAACATTGGGGCTGCTGCAATAATAATTCCGCCGGCAATTCCCCAAACTTCTTTAGTAACTACCGCTTCACCTTGTGATTCGCTTTTTTTATTCATGAGTTTAATTAAATTAATACCGGCAATGACTACACCTACAATCAATAGTACCGGAGATAAAGTGTCAATCAACTTGCCGATAGCGGTTTTTAACGATGTTCCGTCTGAAGCAGCAAGCGTATATATAGGGCATGTTATAAAATTCATAAATAAGCCGAGAGCATACCACTTTAAGTCCCTTTTAAATTGCTTAAAATCAAATTTCTTTCTGTTTTTCTTTACAACTGATTTCTTCATTTCTTAAAAATCCTTTCTTGATTTTATTAATTTTTCTACGAATTCCATTATTTTATTTTCGGAATCCTCTATACTAAAGTAAGTAATGATTTCATCATATCTCATACCTACTTTAATAAGTGGTGCAAGTGCGCCTATTTGTTTATTATCAAATCCGGCGTTTTTAAGTTTTTCTGCTATAACAAATTGAGCAGAATTAAGTTCTCTTATATTGGTATCTTCTATGCTTTCTTCAAGTATTGTATCTGAAGCATATTTTTTAAGAGCATCAACATTGAGGGAATTTAAGTCAATATTATTTCTTTCTAATGCAAACATGATAAGAGGCAATTCCTCAATTGATACCTTCTTTATTTCTTTTTTTGCATTTTTAAAGGCTTCTTTTCCTTTTTCATAGTTTTCTTCACTATATATCATTGTTTTTTCTATACCCGGGGCAACTCTTTCTTCATCAAAATTAGGTGAAAAAGGAGGCTCCGAAGAATACTTACTTCCCCTTATGAGAAGCGGATATATAGGATTTTTTATAAGATTGATTTTAGGAACAAATAGTGGCTTTATACCACCTGCAAAACCAATTATCATTCTTTCCGGTTCAAGGTTTTTTATGTCCGCCGGAGAAATTAATTCCTTTTTCATAACATCGCTGTTATGAGAAGTTGATGCCTGAGATGAATTCGATGTTCCCTCTGTTCGTTTATAAATAGTTCTATCTGAAAAGAGTTTAGATAGTTCTTCGCATTCCTTTGATTCTTTAGGTCCGCCAAGTATAACGGTTAATGCCATATTGTTGGAAAATACCTTATCTAATTCGTTTTTCGGAAAGAGTTTTTTAAGCTGCGCCATTGTTTGTATGATTGCAATTATATTCATACCTCTTGAACGCATAGTAGTAAGAAGATCTACTATCTTATCCGGAACAAATGTATTCGAAAATTCATCCATAAGAAAGGTTAAAGGAATAGGCAATGTTTCATGGATTGTTGGATCCGTGTCGGTAAGGTCATATAACTTATTAAAAAATAAGCTATATATCATACTTAGTATCCAATTATAGTATTCAATGTTTTCAGACGTAGCTATATATAATATTGTTTTTTGAGAACCATATTTATCTTCATTATTTGCCCTGGCGTATCCGAACGTATTTATAATGTCGACTTCGTCTTCCGAAAGTAGTTTTTTAACGCATTCAAGTTTCATGAATTTACAATGCGCGTCAAGTGTCGCGGTTACAGATGAAGCTGTTTCCTGTGCTAAATTATATAGCTTATTAACATCCACCCACCCTTTAAGGTCGTCCTTCTGCGGTTTACCGTCTGTATAGGTTCCTTTATGCCATTCTTCGTTTGCTTTTTTAAAGCGGTTATATAGTATATTAGGATTGCTTTTATCGATTGTTCTTTGAGGAGTCATTTCAATAACTGTTGATTCAAGCAATTCTACAAATTCATACCAATTTTGTTTTTCTTTCGGATATGTATAAAACATCAGATAAAATATATCTGTTAATACTACTTGCGCCATATCTTCAAAAAACGACTGGCTATTATTAGTCTCCGGCGGTGTGGTTGCTTTAAATAATATTTCAACCAGCATTAATATATCTGATTCACAAGATATATATTTAAAAGGATTAAATCTTGTACATACGGACATAAGCTCTTCGGATTGAATATTTATAACCTTAACGTTATAACCATTGTCCTTCATAAATTGTCCTGTCTGCTTATATAACTCTCCTTTCGGATCCGTTACAAGATAGTTATTAAGAAGACAAGATAACACCGGTTTTACAAATCTAAATGTTTTACCTGAACCAGATGGACCGATAATTAACATGTGCATGTTTGGGATATATTTGCAATACTTCGAAAAGTAAATGCCTGTTGCTATCCAATAATTCATAGTGTTGACATATACTTCATCTTTATGCGGTGTTTTTCCAAAATTTACTTTAACTACATTATTTTTGTTATTATCAGCACATGCTAAAGTAAAGTGCTCGGGATTACATAACTTAGCATTACCGTATTCGCGGCCTGCAAATCCATAATGTCTTTGTGTTAATATCAATGCCATACCGAATATATATATGCTTTCGCATATTCCGATATACATTGGTGTCATTTTTGTAATACCAACTACAAAATGATGCTGCTTAATTACAAAATTATTCATATTTCCCAGAGCATCAAGTATTGTTGCTCCGGGTGACCAAGAAGCACCTAATAAAAAAGAAAAATATAAGGTTGCAATAAAGCCGATTATAAATATCTTTATTTTGGTGCCGGTATCCATTTCTCCATCAAATACATTTGATGGCTGAAATATATACTTTTTATACTTTTCACTTTTAGTCATTTTCTTTTAATCCATTGTCTTCTTCTTTTGATATCATTGGAATATCCGGTTTATCAGTTTGAGGCAGTTTTAAAAGAGCATTAAGCTTATTATTTATGGTATCAAGTATTTCAATTGGCATTAATATGTATTTAATTGGATTATCTTCTTTATCCTTTACAGTCACATACCAATTACCTTTTACCAGCTCTTCTGCTACTTCTTGTTTTAAATTGTATTCATTCCCTTTAAATACAGAAGATACATAGACGCTTACTAGTTCGCGGTTAAACGTGTCAATTGGCTGTTCCAAAAGAGATATTACTATTCTTGCATCAAGACCTATTTCTGAAGCTTTGTTTATCATCTCTATAAAGCCTTTATCTATACCGGGGCTTATAAGCATATATCTAACATATCGTTCACTATTGCTATACTTTTTGTTGTTGCATATATCAATAATTCGATTGATTCTATTTTCATCATAAGCTTTTGCCATTTCTTCCGGTTTTTTGGCTACGATATTTTTTAAAAAACCATAGGATTCTTTAAAAAAACCTTTAGTATTTGATACTTCTTTGCGAGTAAGATTCTTATCGTTGTATTCCTTAAGATTTTTAAGAACTACGTTGCTTGGCTTTTCAAAGTTATATATTCCAGGCATTTCAGATAAATCATCTTCTGAGATATTTTTATGCTCGCTTGGAGCTTCTATCTTATCCCCATCAAGATCCGTAGCTTCAATTATGGCTTCTTTTTTAGGATATAAAAGCGATAAGAGTTGCTTAATATTTCCTGTTTCTTTTTTATTAATGTTATCGATCTCTTTTTTGAGTTTTTGATTTTCGGTCTCGGATCTTTTTAATTCTCCGGTTAATCTTTGATTCTCCTGGCCAATTTCTTGTGATTCATTTGCCATAAAAGAAGATTTTTCTATAGCTTCTTCATATAGTTTCTTATAGGTTCTTTTTTCCTGATCCATATAATCGGATTCTTTCACCAGCATATATTCAGGGTTTTCTTCTACTAATCTCTTTTTTATTTCGTCTATGTTCATAATGTTATCTCATGTTATATAGTATTATTTCGTGTTATATTCTATATGTTATCAAATTTGATTCTCTTATGTGTTCGATAAATGAAACGATTTTTCGTTTTTGTTCGATTTTTGACACCAAAAAACCACCGGTAGCAAATACCGATGGTTTTATCATAAAGTTAATAGTGAAGTGGCTGAATATCTTCTACTCTTTTATTATCATATATGTATATATATGTCAATACGGAATATAATTTTTTCCTTTATTTTCAAGGTTTATGGCGTTTTTTCAGAATGTATGTTCGCCAAAAAATGATAGGGATAAAAAGGTTATGCCAACTTGGCACAACCTAATAAAAACATTACCTGATTAATTCTACCGGACGTTCACTTGGAATTATAAGACTATCAATTGAAACATTAAGAGCAAAAGCGATATTTACTATATGTACAAGATTTGGAGCTCTTTTACCTTTTAAATAATAGCTAATAGCTTGAACTGAAACTCCAAGCCGTTGCGCTTAGTCTTTCATGGAATTATTTCTTTCTTTCATTAATACTATTAAATTAGTACCGGTTGCAATCCAATCGATATATGGTTTTTCTTTTGTTATCATAATTTACCCACTCCTTTATACTTTGATTATATATAAATTCATGATACTTACCAAGTAACCAACAGTTTAAAAAGAAAAACAGCTGCAGGAACTTCACCCGGGCCTTCAGCAGATCCACCGTGTACCGATTTTCGAGATGCGGCAGATCTGTTTTGACTTTGTGCCAACTTGGCACAAACTGCCTGATGATGATTTTTAACTTCGTGTCATCCTGGCACAACCTTGCAGCCTGGCTCCGGAAGCATAGCATATTAATGTTTGACATCCGAAAAGTTTAAACATACTTCGTGCCAACTTGGCACAACCTTTTAAAAAAGAAAAACAGCTGCAGGAACTTCACCCGGGCCTTCAGCAGATCCACCGTGTACCGATTTTCGAGATGCGGCAGATCTGTTTTGACTTTGTGCCAACTTGGCACAAACTTAAAGCTACGCGAGCCGATTTTTTTTACCCTAAAGGGATAACAGGATACGCATAAATACATACTTTGTATTTATGCCACCACACTGCCAGGCAGATGTGCAGCAAGGGGGCGGGCCCCTAACACCCCATGCTACGCAACTAATTTATTACGGATTTAACATATAGTAATTCACAGTACTTATATTCATAACCAAGTTAAATTCCATAATTCTGTCTGAAAGAAGCTTAAATCCGCATCTATTAATCTCATCCCCAAAAACACTTGACTCATTATCTTCATCATATTTCTCAGCCAATGATATTAATTCCATCGTTATTTCAATTGTTTTCCCTATTCTTTCCAAAATATTGAATGTAAACTCCTCTTCTCCAATAAACTCGCCATCATTCCATAAACGCCGGTAGTCGTTTATTATTCCCAACTCATTCACTGCAATAGATGCGATTTCAATTAGATTTGCACATTGTTCAAGTGCCATACCATCAACAATTTCAGAAATAGAATATAAATCCATTTCCTTATAGAAACATGCCACTTGTCTAAGAAATTTTCTTGCTACATTATCAATTTCTTTTTGAATCATATCCATTTTTATAACATCCTTTCTATTTGTATTGTTTTTTTATTATGGGGAGGGCTATTCTTCCCCTATAAGTATGTAATGAAGTTAAATTTTGTCTCGACTTCATTACATACATATATAGGATGTGTAAAAAAGCAATTTTCATTTAATTTTTTGGGAATAAAAATGTGATTGTAAACGCTATTATATAAGTTGACCACTATTAAACATTTCGCTATCGAAAATGTTTACCACCTTGTAATTATCCTTTATGATTTTTGTGTAATAAAAAATCATGAAGGGAGAAAGGTGATGATAGTTGAAATGGATCTTT
>JAEEGL011479061.1_pt1 | contig 31696 bp, 11 predicted proteins | sample 9134231 | NCBI WGS metagenome assembly JAEEGL01 (sample SAMN16246548, study PRJNA631951) | gut metagenome | biome: gut microbiome; feature: rumen; material: fiber-attached | host: Bos | place: Iran: Karaj | collected 2018-10 | reverse complement strand
TCATGGAAGAGGCGATGCGCCGTGCCGCCGCGCTCGGGATGTGCATCTGCGAGCACGCGATGGACCCGAGGGATGTCGGGGACGGCGTAATCCGCGACTGCGAGCTCGCCCGCATCCGCCATCTGCCGGTCATTCCCGTCTCCGCGGAGACGGTCGCAATCCGTCGCGACCTCGCGATCTGCCGCGTCACGGGATGCCGGCTTCACATCCAGCACATTTCGACGGCGGAGGGCGTCGCGCTCGTCCGCGAAGCGCAGAAGGAGGGGCTTCCCGTCACGGCGGAGGCGACGCCGCACCACCTGCTCCTGTCGTGCGAGCGGATTCCACGCGACGACGCGAACTACAAGATGGCGCCGCCTCTTGGGAACAACGAAGACCGCGCCGAGCTCCGCAGCGCCGTGAAGGACGGCGTTCTCATGTTCGCGACGGACCACGCGCCGCATCCGGCGGCGAAGAAGGCACTTGGCTTCGCAGGGAGCGCGAACGGAATCATCGGACTCGAGGCGGCGATACCGCTCACCTGGATGGCGATGGTGGAGGAAGAGGGCATGTCTCCAGACTCCTGGGCGCAGGCGTGGTGGAAGATGCCGCGCACGATACTTTCGCCGCGCGCGGCGGCGATTCTCGACGGCGCGCGGCAGACGACGGTCGAGGTCGGCGAACGACGCGCCATCGAAGTCTCGAAGTTCGCGTCGCTCTCGCGCAACTGCCCGTACGACGGAATGGAGTCCGTTTGCTGGCCCGTCGCCTCCCGCTAAGCGGAATCCGTCCCCCAAAAGGGCTATTTCATGCGGGCTAGTGCTTATGGTATTATGTTCGCATGAAATACGCACAGACACTTTCCGCAGTAGTTACCTGCTTCGCCGCGGCCTCCATTGCCGCGCCTGTTGAGCTTTGCCCCATCTCCGAGGTACGCATCTCTCAGTCAAGCCTCTTCGCGCCCGCCGTGAAGGCCGATGTGCAGTACATGCTCTCGCTCGACCCGGACCGCCTGCTCGCGCCGTTCCGCCGCGAGGCGAAGCTCCCCGAGAAGGCGAAGTGCTACGGAAACTGGGAGTGCATCGGGCTCGACGGGCACACTCTTGGGCACTATTTGAGCGCGCTTTCGGACCTCATTGCGTCTGGGAATGACGGGGAACGGGGAATGGGGAACGGGGAACGGGGAACGGGGAACGGGGAGCTAAGGAGGAGGCTCGACTACATAGTGGACGAGCTCGCCGCCTGCCAGGAGGCGAACGGCGATGGACGGCTTGACGGCGTTCCCGACGGCGCGAAGTGCTGGGAATCGATACGTTCCGGCGATGTCGGCGTCGTGTTCAAGCGCTGGGTGCCGTGGTATAACGTCCACAAGACCTTTGCCGGTCTCCGCGACGCGTGGGAGCTCGCTGGCAATGCGAAGGCGCGCAAGCTGCTCGTCCGTCTCGCGGACTGGGCGATCGATGTCACCGCCGGACTCGACGAAGACAAGATGCAGCGCATGCTAGACCAGGAATACGGCGGCATGAACGAGACCTTCGCCGACGTCTACGCCATCACGAAGGACGCGAAGTACCTCGACGCCGCAAGGCGCTGGGAGCACAAGCGCGTCTTCGACCCGCTCTACCGCCACGAGGACAAGCTCACGGGTTTCCACGCAAACACGCAGATTCCGAAGTTCGCTGGCCTCGCCCGCACGGCGCAGCTCTCCGGCGACGAATCGCGCTGGGACGCGGCTGCGTTCGCGTGGGACACGATCGTCAAGCGCCGCAGCGTCGCGTTCGGCGGCAATTCCGTCGGCGAGCACTTCCACGAGCTCGGCAGCTTTGCGAAGCTCATGGCCGACCGGCAGGGGCCCGAGACGTGCAACACCTACAACATGCTCCGCCTCACCGAGCGCCTCTTTGAGCGCGATCCGCGCGGCGAATATGCCGCGTACTACGAAAGGGCGCTCTACAACCATCTTCTCGCGTCCGTCAACATCGAGCATCCCGGCTTCGTTTATTTTACGCCGACGCGTCCCTGCCACTACCGCGTCTACTCGACGCCGACGAACTGCTTCTGGTGCTGCGTCGGGACGGGCATGGAGAATCCCGGCCGATACGGACGCTTCGTCTACGCGCGCCGCGGGAAGAACGAGATTTTCGTCAACCTCTACATCGACTCGGAGCTGAAGGGCGTTCTGCGCCAGAAGACAAGCTTCCCCGACGATGGCGCGACCGAGATCGAGTTCATAGCGCCGTTCAAGGGCACGGTACATGTCCGTGAAGGCGACCGCTACGTCGCGCACACGGGCGAGTGGAAGAAGGGCGACAGTATCCGCGCCAAGCGCGAGATGGCCTGGCACGTCGAGAAGCTGCCGGACGGCAGCGACTGGGGCGCGGTGATGCGCGGTCCGATCGTCATGGGCAGGCGCTGCGGGACGGACCGGCTCGACGGACTTTTCGCGGACGATGGTCGAATGGGGCAGGTCGCGTGGGGCCCCTTCGCCGACGAGTCGCAAGTCGAATACCGCGAGGCGGGCGCGCCTTTGGACACAAAGGGGCTCGAGCCGTTCTACAAGCTCCACGAGTGCCGCTACCAAATCTACTGGGAGTTCACGTCCGCCGAGAAGCTCGCGGCGCGCAAGGCCGCGCGCGAAGCCGCTGCCGCGGCCGAGCGAAAGCGCGAGGAGGCGACGCTCGACAGGGTGCGTCCGGGCGAGCAGCAGCCGGAGACCGAGCACGACCTTGCAACTTCGAGGAACGGCGAGAAGGGCTACCATTCCGGGAAGCACTGGCGTCACGGCTCGTGGTTCGCCTACACGCTCGATCCGAAGGACGCGAAGGACCTTGCGATTGAGGCGACGTACTGGGGCGACGACAGGGACCGTACTTTCGACGTCCTCGTCAACGGCATTGTGGTGAAGACGGTCAAGCTCGACGGCTCGCACAGGGGGGAGTTCTTCTCCGAGACGTATCCGATTCCGCCCGCGGCCCTTGCAGTCCGCCGCGACGGGAAGCTCCGCGTCACTTTTGCCGCGACCAACGGCGGCCTTGCGGGCGGTCTCTTTGACCTCCGTCTCATGAAGGCGGAATAATATTGCCCTGGTGGTTTGGCACGTTGACATTTTGGGTTTCGAGTTTCGATGTAGCAAGGCCGCCTCGGCCTTGCCGCAAGGGCGAGGGCGTCCTTTCCACACTCCAAGCCGGGAGAGTTTTTCTGTTGACAAGTATACATGGGGTCACATTATTAGTCCAAACGTCAATGTGCCATTGCACTAGTCATTTTGGGTAATAACTATCACGCGCCCTTTTTGTTATAATCATGCCGAAAACTCAAAGGGGAGAAAGTCTATGCCTACACAATCATCGACAACTGTCGCTTCAAGGCTCGTCGTGGCTGCAACGGTTGCAGCGCTATCGCTGTCTGTAGCTGCAGACACGCGGTATTGGGCCGACACCAATGGAGACACAGCGTCATTTAACGCGGTTGATTCATGGGACCCTGCGCCGACGGCGATGTCTGACGTGGAAGCCGACACACTCGTCTTGAATAAAGGTGTCGACAAGATTGCGCAGGTCGGAACGGGGGACAATGTGACCGTCGCGACACTCTATGTTGGATGGGGCACGACCAATGGAACCGACATGGCCGAGTCGTGGGACAAGGGCGGACGCCTTGACGTCACGGGTGGATTATTGACCGTTACGAATTGTTTCAGGCTTGGTGGTGGCTATTCTGACAAGAGCAACAATGTTGTAAACGTGACAGGCGGCAGAGTTGTCGCTGGGAAGCTCCGTACAAGCGACTGTTCGAATGACGGAGGGAAAAAGAGCGAGACGATCAATGTCTCTGGAACTGGTGTGTTTGAAATCGCAACTGACGAAGCTCAACTTGCTACATATAGTGGCGGCGAGACGTTCGTCAACGTCCTGGACGGTGGAACCTTCACCGGCGACCAGAACCTCGATATTGGTCGCGCAGGAAAGGCAACCTTTACGCTGGATGGCGGTACGGTTTCCCTGTCTGACGGCAAGGATGTCAATGTTGGACGCAACTGGTGGGCTGGTAGCGGAAATGGCAAGCTCGAGATAAAGGCCGGCAACTGGACTTCTGGCAATGTATACGTGGGCCAGGGCAACGGCGGTTCTGCGACGGGTGAACTCGTAATATCGGGTGGCAATGTCAGCATGAAGAGTGTTAGAGTAGGTGCTAACAATGGAACGGGAACATTCAGGCTTTCCAACGCCGTCGTCAACACGACAGAAGATTCGACGATTGCCGTAAACTCAGATTCAAAAGGGACGATGATCATTGACTCGGGTAAGTTTGCATCCGCTGGAAACCAGTTCCGCATTGGCGAGAAGGGTGTCGGCGTTCTTACGATGAATGGCGGCGAGCTTACGGCAAACTATGCGCTTGAGCTGAACGGAAGTTCTGAAAGCGTTGCCGAGGGAACAACGCTCAACCTTAACGGCGGTACGATTACGGTGGGCCAGGTGAATACAAAGACCGAGCTGACAACAGCGACAATCAACTGGAACGGCGGCATTCTTTCCAGCAACGGGGAGTCGGATAATTTTGGTGGGTTCTTCCCTGCGAGCGCCTACATCAAAGTCAATGTCCTTGGCGGGGGCGCGATATACGAGACCAAGTCGGGACGGGAGTCGAATAGCGAGAAGATCGACCAGCCGCTTGCGGGCGTCGGTGCGTTTACGAAGCGTGGCGGCGGCACACTGTCTCTTAACGGGGCGCTTGATCTGAAGGGCGGATTCAAGGTCGAAGGCGGAACGCTCAATGTGAGCAATCTCGCCCGTACGAGATTTATTGAAATTTCCGTCGATGCCGGCTGCACGCTGAACCTGAACGGCGCTTCCGTGGAGGTGGCATCCTACAAGGTGGCGGGCCAGCCCAAGGCGGCAGGAACTTACAGCGAACAAGGCGGCACGATTACCGTCCTTTCGACGGAGACGCTTACGCCGGCATCCGCCACGTGGACAAATGCCGACGGAGATAACGACGTGACCAATCCGAACAACTGGATAGTTTTTAATGCCGCGGGCGAAGAGTTGCTGGAAGCTGTCGTGCCGGCTGCTGGTCTGCCCATTACCGTAATCTATGGTCCGAACCTTCCTTCCTTCGCTACCTTTACGGATGTGACATGGGTTGTCGAAGATGATGTTTGTTCCGAAGGCTTCAGCCGCCCTGACGTGCTTAAGACAGCCGCGGTCTGGTACGATCCGTCGGACACGAACACGCTCACGGTCAGTGACGGGAAGGTAACGGCGATGGCCAACAAAGGCATTGCTGGCGCAGATTTGGATCTTGAGAGACGCGCGACAAACAAAGATGGCGCGGCACTGTCTACCGAGGGATTCAACGGACGGCAGTCGCTATTTTATGACGGCGGGTCTGGTTACCGCTCGAAAAATTCCTTCCCGGGTGAGTTGACGGCTGACGTAGAACGAACGCTCTTTGCCGTAGCAAAGGGTGATAATGCTAAGATGGTAATGCTTTCTGTTGCGAAAAACGCTTCTAGTGACGAAGAAGGTCGGCACTTGCTTTTGGCGCACGGTGGTGATTGGGGACGGGCTTACAAGGTTGGTATGAGCAACAATAGCGGTGGCTGGGAAGGCAAGACGGTGGATTTCGCGGAATCGCACTCGAATACAGCATACGTTTTTGGCGGCAGGACAGCCAAGTTGACGGAAGGTGGCGCGGATGAAAGGAGCGTCATTTCGTCAGTCGTGTCTGCGACTGGAAGTGCGCGTCTCAGTTCAACCAATATTGTCAGTATGCCAAAGGGTCATGAAGGATTGGATTACCGTGTGTACTACGGGGCGTTCGAAATTGGCATGTCATGGGTAGATTGTGACTCCGATGGCTATCAGGGCGAGGCGCTGATCTTCACGAATGCGCTCAGTGATGCGGAGATGGACGAGGTCAACGCCTATCTGAAGGCGAAGTGGCTTGATGCCATGCAGGTTATGCCTGATTTCGACAGCCTCGTGGTCAACGCGCAGGTCGATCTCGGCGGGGCGACGCGCACGTTCGAAAAGCTTTCCGGCAGCGGGTCGTTCGTCGATGGCACGGTGGTGGTGACGGGCGATCTCGTGGTGACCGTGAACCCGGACGGCACTGTCGTCGCGCCGTCGTTCGACAAGCTCGTGCTGGGGCCGTCCGCGCGGCTTGTCGTGAACGGTGCGAAGAACCTGCCAACCGGCAACGCGATAGACATAATTTCCTTCGCCTCCCTCGATGGCGCTTTCGCGGCTGCCGTCGGCGACAAGAACCAGCGAGTGTTACCGCGATATTTCGAAGACCATGTCAGCGCCCGGCGCGGTACTGGCCTTAGCGTAGTACTTCGGTGAGTCTTGACAGTTTCTTGCGAGTGGTTGTGTTCAGGCGGCGGCCGGTTACGGTCGCCGCCTTTTGTACGCAGGTGTTCCCATAGTCCGTTTAGGTAATGGCTTGCCATGGTTCGTTTTGTTACAATATGGGTGAAACTCAAGAAAGGGGTCCTCCATGCTTGCTAAAAATGCCGTAAAATCGTCGTCACAGCTCGTTATGGTTCTGATGACGCTCCTCGCAACCACCTCTGCCCATGCCACGCGCTATTGGCGTGGCACGACGGCGGATTCGCTATTCTCGGAGACTGCGAACTGGTCGGAATCGAGTAGCGGCAGCACTGGCAAGTCCGCCCCGGACACGACCACGGGCGACACGAACTTCCGCAAAGACGCGACAGCGAACAAAACGGTGTTTGACGCTGCGTATACGGTTTCAGGGAATGTGTTTATCGACACATTGACCCCAAGCGATGCGCCGTTTGTCTGGTCGGCCACCGATCCGTCCTATGGTCTCACATTGACTGCCGACGGCTGGAAATTCGGCAAATATGCCGACAAGACCCCCGCGTGGCTGCAGATCGAGAGCGGGACGTATTCCGCCACTTATCTCCGCCTTGGAATCACCGCAAACGACGAGGTCGGGCTTATACTGAAAGGCGGCAATGTTTCCGCCAATATCATTCGCATGGGCGAGGAAGCCGCGGTCAAGGCGACGCTGAGGATCGACGGCGGCACGCTGACGTCGTCCAGCGAGCTTGCCTATGAAAGCAAGGCGAACGCTACCAACATAATTGAGGTCAAGAGCGGCATGCTGAGCCTGGCCAAGTTCCTGCTTGGCGGCAGAGCGTCAAAGACCTGTTACAATGTCGAGAATTCACTTAGCCGAATGGTCATTGACGGCGGCACGGTCGAATGGACGGGCGAGAGCGGAGTCGGCTACGCTACTAACACCGGTTCGTACGCCGAGATGGTGGTCAACGGTGGAGACGTCAACTGCAACTACGGCTATTTCTATGTTGGAGAATCCGGACCTGGTGCTCTTACGATAAACGGTGGCACGTTCACCATGCAGAATTCCTCTGACAACAAAGGCGGATTGACGCTTGGTCGCAAGAAAGTCGGCAGTGACGTCGGTACAGTGACGCTCAACGGCGGTGTCTTGACGACTGAGAAGTTTCGTCTCGACTATGTGCAGCAAGGTAGCAGGATTGTTTTCAACGGCGGGACTGTCAAGCCTACCCGGGCGACCACCAGCTTTCTCAACGCGTCCGACAACTTGATCTGCGAGATCAAGGACGACGGGTTGATCGTCGATACCGACGGTTATGACATCACAATCAATCACGCGTTTGTTGACGAAGACGGCATGGCGGCGGCGAGCAGTACGAAGATCGGCACCATTACGAAGAAGGGCAACGGCACGCTGACGCTATCTGCCGCGTTCCCGGCGGAGAAAATCATCGTACAAAAGGGCACTGTGTCCGCGAACGGCACGACATACGAGGCGACAAACGAGACTTCCAACCAGTCCCGCTACTGGCTCGGCGCAACGCAGGATACGCTCGTATCCGACACGGCCAACTGGGCGTCCGCGGAGGGTGGCGCTGCCGGCGCGAGCTCCATTGACACCGATTATCTCGGCAAGGTCTACTTCCCCGGCGGATATACGACTGGTGCGGCTGTGTTTGATTCCGCTGTCGAGTTGGCGAACGCGGTCTCCGTAGGCGCGGCGACCGCGACTCCGCTCGTGTGGAGCGCGACATCCTCTTCCAACGGCTTTGCTGACACAGGAGATATTCTGCTTGGGTACGACGCTTCTCATGCGACGGCCAATCTCCAGATCGACAGCGGCACGTATTCGAGTGGTTATATGCGCATCGGCAATGTCGCCAATGCCGATGTCGAGGTTGTCCAGAAGGGCGGATCCGTAACGGTCGAGAACGGGCGTGTTGCCGGAGGGAACAATGGAGTGACGGGAACGCTCGCAATCTCGAATGGAACGTTCACGACGACAAGCTCGATGATAATCCTTGCGGGCGAAAAGAGCGGTGGACTCGGCTTGCTCGAAGTCAACGGCGGCACGCTTGTCACGACTGCGCCCGATTTTGTCAAGGTAGGCGAGAAATGCAGCAACGCCACGGGAACGCTTCACATGGTGAGCGGAACCTGGAACACAAAGTCCTTCCTTGTCGGCGGCTCAACGAAGCAGAGCCGTGGTAACTATGCGGGACTTGCGGCGTACATCGTCGTCGACGGCGGCACGATTAATGTGTCTTCCGACTGCTCCATCGGCGCGAACATTGGCGAGGGTGCGCGTTCGGAGATGATTATCAACAACGGCAACGTCAACATCAACGCCAACGTCCTCTATGTCGGCGACGGCGGCCCTGGATATCTCACGATCAACGGCGGCAACCTGACGATGAAGGATTCCGACTACGGCGTGTGCCTTGGCCACTACAATGGCAAGACCGCCGGCACGGACGTGGACCCCGGCTTCATCACGCTCAACGGCGGCACGTTGACCCTGCCGAAGTTCCGTCTCGACTACGTCGCCCCCGGCTCGAAGATCGTCTTCAACGGCGGTACGCTCGTTGCGACGCGGACGCAGACGGACTTCCTCAACGCGACTGACAGCCTGACCTGCGAAATCCAGTCCGGCAACCTCATCATCGACACCGCGGGCTACGATGTCACGATCGCCCACGACCTGACTGGCGTCGGCGGCGTCGTGAAGAAGGGGCTCGGTGCGCTTCACCTGACCGGCAACAACACCTTCACCGGCGAAATCGTCGTTCAGGCAGGTACGGTCGATGATCTCGCCATCGACAACGATCCGGCAAGCTATACGACCGCGCTTGGGGTGACGGAGGACGGACAGGACCTCGGCACCGTCCAGCTGCATCGCAGTCCGCTCTCGCTCTGGCTCGCGGACGAGGACTTCGAGACCTATACCTCCACCTATGGCGCGAAGGGCACTGAGTCCAAGGAGACGCCGCGCTACATCGCGGTTGGCGCGAACGGCGTCACGAACACCTACATCAACCTCAATACGGCAAGCAATGTGACCGGCACGGTGGACGGAAAGGCCTACTCCTTCACGACCGAGGACGTCGCGCCGCGTACGCTCCGCCTTGACTACAGCTCGTCCGGATATGCAGCTAACGTCCGCGACGTCGGCAGCTGGCCGCTCCAGTCCACTTCCGGCAAGAAGATGAACCAGGACGTCATCCTCCGCGGCGGCAACCTCGACGGATTCGCCACGGCCTCGTCGTCGTACAAGACCGACGGCTACTTGACCAAGATCGGCCTCAAGACCGAAATCGACTTGCGCCGTCCTAGCCGCGACACCGGCATGGCCGATGGCTACAAGACCCTTGCTACCGACGGGACGGCAAGCTCGTTTGCCGCCGAGAACTGCACCTACTACCGCTTTGACCTCGGCTGGGGTACGAGCGACGGCACGCAGATCGGCGCGGACGACAATGGCAACTTCACGAACCAGATCCGCAAGGTGTTCTCTACCTGGGGCACGTCCGGCAACTTGCCGAGCTACTTCCACTGCCAGATCGGCACCGACCGCACCGGCGTGACGGGACTCCTCCTCCTCGGACTCATGGGTGTCGAGGAAGAGGTTCTCTATCGCGACTACCTGATGAGCAACTTTGCGAACATCGGCGGATCGCGCAGTTCCGAGATTCCGGAACAGTTTATCAAGTACATCCTGCGCGGCAACTGCAACAGCGGCAAGTACGCCTACACGTCCAACGACGCAACCTACGGACGTTCCGTCGCCGCCCGTTGCCGCCAGTACCTCGAAATGTGCGGCGTGACGTCCGAGGAGATCGGTGTCATCACCGCTGCGCTTTCCGGCGAAACGCCGGCGGAAGTGCTCGCGCGCGTCGATGCCTACGAGACTGAGAACAACTACCGCACCGTCAGCTACGTTTCCTACGAAGGCTCTTCCACAACGAACGCCATCCACCGCTTCGGCACGAACGGCAAGCGCATCCTTCCGCGCTCCACGCCCACGCGCAGCGGCTATACTTTCCTCGGCTGGGACGTCGATCACGAGACAGTCTACGATGAGACGACCGGCGATTCCGTCGTCTATGCGCTCTGGAAGGATGACTCCGTTAAAGAACCGCATACATACGTGTGGGACAATAATGCAGGAACATCGACACTGGCCGATGGCGGGAACTGGTATGTCGAGAATTCCGATCCTAAAGTCTACAATTTGCCGACAGCTATCGACGAAGTGAAGATTGAAGAATCATCTGCCCGTCCCGTGTTGAATGAGGGCGAAACGTTTGACGTCAAGACTTTCTATGTCGGACGCAACAGCAGTAGCTATCCTGTCCTCGACGTTACGAACGGCACGATATACGTAGAGGAATGGATGACCTTGGGACGCTATGGCGGCAGAACCGAGATGAATGTCTATGGCGGCGAAATCAGCGCAAAGCAACTTACGGTCGGCAACTGGGGCTCGCACGACTACAACCAGTTGAACATCTACGGCGGTACTGTGACGGCCCGCGGCGGCAACTGGCCGTGTGCGCTGGCGCTCGGTCTGCAAAACGAATCGCGCGGTGACATACTCATCAAGGGTGGTACGCTGGTATCTTTGAACACTGTTAAGGTCGGTTTCTCTAACCTCTCCAATATCGGCGGACCTTCTGCCACCTACAACAGTTCAATCACGGTCGATGGCGGATTGTTCTGCGTGACTGGATCGGTCGATGTCGCTGATTCCGATTCCGGCAACGGCGGCGGCGGCGGACGCATCTACGTCAAGTCCGGCGCGATGACGGTTTCCAGCGACCTGAACATTTCCCAGTCCTCCAACAGCTGGGGGCAGGTTGATGTCTTCACCGGTGGTAGTCTTACGGTCGATGGTACGATCCGCGTCGGCAACAACACGTACGCGCAGCATGCAGTCCTCAATGTTGCAGGCGGAACGGTTGACGTCAAGTCGCTCTCCGTGGCCCGCCAGTGCGATGGCTACGTCTATGTGACGGACGGCGGCACGATCTACGCCGAGTCGATCGACAAGGCGCAGGGCGCTCCGTCCACCGCGCACCCGTACTTCTACTTCGATGACGCTAATATCGTGGCCAAGTCCGACTACGCCTATACTTTCGCCTCATCTACCGGAATTACGCTTGGCGCCGGAGGCCTGGCCTTCGACACTAACGGCTACAGCCCGACGATTCAGGCGTTCACCTCGATCGACGGTATCGGCGGTCTTACGAAGAAGGGCGAAGGCACGCTGACGCTGGTGGCCAACTCGTTTGGTTTCGCCGGCACATACAATGCTCACGGCGTCATCAGCGTCGAGCAGGGCACGCTCAAGATGCCGGCCGGCCAGACGTTCTACGTTGAAGGCACGGACGTCGCCGAAGGCGCAACGCTCGACCTCAACGGCTCTGAGCTCGTGCTTGTCACCAAGAAGATCGATGGTTCCGTGTGGACCAACGCATCCGGTGATCGCAATGCGGCCAATCCCGTAAACTGGAGTACTACGGTCAAGTACTATGGAGAGGACGGAAGGGAGATTGAATCCATCAGGACAACGCTCGACGGTGTCTTGCCGACCTCCGAGAGCGACGTCCGCATTCCGATCGATTCGCAATATCCGACGAATCTCGATCCCGCGAGCGTCAAGAGCGTGACTTACGTCTCTTCGCGCGACATGTCGCTCATCCTCGACTTCGCGGCCACGTACGACAACTATGCTGCGCCATCCCTGACGCTTTCGGGTGATGTGAAGGTGCTCGGCAATCTCAACGGATTGCTCGCTTCCGCCATCGCGTGGTACGATCCGAGCGACGTCACGACGCTGAATCTTAATGGCGACGGAACGGTCAACGGTCTTGTCAACAAGGGCACTCTTGGCTCTGTGCTTGATTTCGAGCCGATGGGCGATACGTCAGCAGAGAAAACAATGCCGATAATCGAAAGGGCTGACGGTTGGAAGTTGGACAGCATCTCCTTTGCAACCACAAATCGTGGCTTTAAGACATCGGTAGTGTCAGCTCTTGCGGGCGACAAGACGCTCATTGGCGTGGACCGCCATGTGGATGGCGAATGGTATCCCTTCTTGGCTAACAGAAGTGGTACGTTCGGTTGGATTGGTGCTATCGAGGTGTTTGGTTCTTTGTTCCGTTATTATGTGAACGGTGGAGATGATTGGGGAGAGACCCTTAACATGAACGGAGCTCCGGGTACCAGTGGCAAGAATAGGATTCACTCATTCCGTGTTGCATCAAAGGCAATCAAGGCCGAGTTCTATTATGCCGCTGATGGCAGTCTTTACACAGGTAGCACAGATGTTCTTGAGGACCTCGTTTCCGAGAATATGCGCCTTTGCATGGGCGAGCGTAGCTGGTGGAACGGAACTGCTCAGCACGGCTATGTGGGCGAATCGCTTGCCTTCGACAGTGCGCTGAGCGATGCGGCGACGACGGCCGTCCGCCAGTATCTCGCCGCGAAGTGGCTGGAGGGCGACGCTGTCGCCCCGTCTGCGGGCACGACGGTTTTTGACGCGCTGATTCTCGAGGGCGCGAACGTCGATATGGACGGCGCGGCTGTCTCGGTCGGGATTCTCGGCGGCTACGGGTCGATCACGAACTGCGCGTCGCTTAGGATTACGGATGGCTTTGCGTGCGATGTCGATGGCGAGGGCAATGCGCCTAAGATCGTCGTTGACTGCGACGTCGATGCAACGGACACGACCGTCGCCGAAGTTTCCGACGCGCTGCTCGACATCGTGAACAGCGGAACGGTGGTAACGCTTGTCGAGACTACTGGAAGGGTGACTATGTCGTCCAAGTTACGGTTCAAGGCTGGCAACCGCGATTACATTATCTACAAGACAATTTCGGGCGAGATGTCGACAATCTCCCTCTCCAAGGGCCGCGGCTTCAGCATCAGCCTTCGCTGACGCGCAAAAGCAAGGATGCAGAACGGGGGCGCGGCAGTTTTGCCGCGCCCCGACTCTTGATTCCCTCTTTCCTCTTTCCTCTTCCCTCTTCCCTCTTCCCTCATCCCTCTTCCCTCATCCCTCTTCCCTCATCCCTCTTCCCTCATAGCCCATTTGGGGAATGGCGGCGCGCGTTGACGTTTGATAGAATGTAGGCATGAAAAACGCCAAACTCCTTCCTGCCGCCGCGGCGGCATTCTCGGTATGCGCGCTCTGGGGCGCGAACCCCGTCTTCACCGATACGTTCACCGCCGACCCGGCGCCGATCGTCGTGGGCGACACGTGTTACGTCGTCACGACGCAGGACGAGAACGACGGCACGCCCGGCCAGTGGCTCATCATGAACAACTGGCGCCTCTATTCCTCCAAGGACCTCAAGTCCTGGAAGAATCACGGCGTCGTCATGGATTGGCGAACCTACAATTGGGGCGCTAGCGACAGCTGGGCGAGCCAGATGGTGAAGGGCGCCGACGGACGCTTCTACCACTACACGACGCTCGTCGGGCGCGGCGACCTCGGATTCGGCTGCCGCTGCACGGGCGTCGCCGTCGCGGACTCGCCGGTCGGCCCGTGGAAGGACGCAATCGGCAAGCCCCTGATCAAGGACTCCGACACGCCGAGTCCATACAACTGGGACGACATCGACCCGACGGTCTTCATCGACGACGACGGTACGCCCTGGATGGCGTGGGGGAACCCCGTCTGCTACCTCGCCAAGCTCAAGAAGAACATGGTCGAGCTCGACGGCGAGATCAAGACTCTTGCCTTCCCGAACTACACGGAGGGTCCGTGGCTCTTCAAGCGCGAGGGTCTCTACTACCTCGTCTACGTCTCGCACAACCACCTCGGCTATGGCGAGAAGGTCTCGTATGCGACGGCGAAGTCCATGGAGGGACCCTGGGTCCACCGCGGCCTCATCTGCGAGAACCCCGGCTTCGACAGCTACGGCATCCACCCCGGCATCTGCGAGTTCAACGGACAGTGGCTGTTCTTCTACTTCAACGACCGGCTTCAGCTGCCTAGCGGACTCCACGGCAATTCGAACCGCCGCAGCGTCTGCGCGGACTACCTCTACTTCAACCCCGACGGGACGATCCGTCCGATCGTGATGACCAAGGAAGGCCTTGCTGCCGGACCGAAGACCGATTCCGAGATTCTCAACTCGTTCAAGCCCGTACCTACGCCTAAGTCCGGCTGCCGCGGCAAATCCGCCACGTTCACCCAGCCTGGCGTAGTCGGCAGGTGGAAGTCTTTCGACGAGATGCGCGCGCTGACGTGGAAGCGCGGCAAGGTTGCGGCTGCCGTTGGATCTAAGCTGTACTACGACTTCCCCGAATACGTCACCCACCGCAACAGCTGGAACGGCTGCGAGACACTGGGTCAGACGTTCAAGGTTCCACGCGACTTGTCCGTCGAGAGCATCGCGCTCTTTGTAGGCGGCGGCGACGGAACCGACGCAGAGACGCCGCTTTCCGTCGAGCTCTACGACCTTGGCGTAGGAAAGGGAGCGACGGACGAGACGTATGCCCACACAGGGGCAGACCTCCTCGGCGGAGACGTGTCGCTCGACTACGTGCCGTGCTTCAGGGGACAGGCCGAACTCGTATTCGCCAAGGGCAAGGGGCCGAAGCTCCTCGCCGGTCACACGTACGTCCTCGAGCTCAAGGCGAAGAGGAAGACCTCGCCGATCATCTGGTTCGGGTCCCGCTACGACCGCGACGTCTATACCGACGGCGCCGCCTATCGCGACGGACGCCGCATCTCGGACGACAAGGGCCGCACGATCGACATGGGCCTCGCCGTCTACGGCACGCCGCCCCCCGCCGGGGAATGGAAATGATATAATCATCCCATGCTGAACAGCATTGAGACGCGGGCGGCGCTTCTTGCAGCCGCCATTCTGTCCGCAGCGATCGTCCGCGGACAGACCGTCGATGAGATATTCAACATGTCGCGCAACGATGCGCAGCTGATGGCGCCGTGTGTCGTCACGGGCGTCGTCACGTCCGTGCACAATTACCAGCGGGGCGCAGGGACGCTGGCTTCCGTCGATGATCCCGACGGGACGGGCGTTTATTTCTATACGCCGAACTGGCAGTCTCCCGTGAAAGGGGAATGCGTCGATGTCGTTCCGCCGGAGGTGTGCGCGGGCGACGTTGTCGAGATCACGGGCCGCGTCGACCCGCTGGGATTCGTTCCGGGGATCCGCATGTATTCTCTCAAGCGCCTTGGCGCGAAAGCGCTGCCGCGCCCGCCCTTGCGCCGGCTTGCCGATTTCGACTGGGGACGTCGCGACAACAGCCGCGCCACGCTCTCCGCCATCGTCGTCGACGCGGAACCGTGCTCGTATGTGCCCGTCGACAACATTCCGCGCGTCCGGCTTGTCCTGGGCGCGCAGGACGGATTTTTCGCGGCCTACGCACCCGGCGACGTGGAGACGTGGCGCGCGCGCATCGACTCCGTTGTCGAGCTGAGCGGCGTCGCGATGAGTTTCTTCGACTTCCGCGGCGAGTTCAGGGGCGTCCGCCTCGAAACCGACGTCACCCCGGACGCGGTGCGCATCGTGGCGTCCGGCGGGCGCGATCCTTTCTCCCTGCCGGCCACGCCGCTCTCCGAGACGTCGAACACGCACGGCAAACCGCCGCTGTCGCACCGTATCCATGTGCGCGGCGTCGTGACGTACGGCGGTTCAAAGGGGTTGTGGATAGACGACGGAACGGGCAACTTGCGCGTCGAGGCAAAGGGAACGCAGACGTTCTCCCCCGGAGATTCGGTCGATGCCGCAGGCTTCCTGTTTACGGCGGGCGAGACGCCGATGCTGAGGTCTTCCGTTGTCCGCAAAAGCACGGATGCATTGCCGCCGATAGAGCCCGCCGCGATGGAGGGCGGCGAGAAGATCGGTTTCGTCGGCAGCCACTGGTTCGAGAACTACGACGGACGCCTTGTCACGGCGCGCGGCAAGCTCATCGGCGCCGTTTCCTCTCCGGAGAGCTCGACGGTGAACCTTGCGTTCGGGCGGGGCGCCCTCGAGGCCCGGCTGGACGCCGCTTTGCCGGAGGGGTTTCTTGAAGCGGCGTCGTTCGCCCCGCAGGTCGAGGTGACGGGCGTGTTCGTGCTCGAGACGGAGCGCGGAATGCCGCGCGGCCTTCTGCCGGAAGTCACGGGAGGGAGTCTCTTGCTGCGCAGTCCAGACGACATTTGCATCCTTCCCGACGCCGCCTTCCGCCGGGCGCAGTTTGCCGCGCGTCTCCAGAAGGCTTCGGCTTGGACGCTGGTCCTTGTCTCGCCCGTCCTCCTTTTTGTGCTGTGGCGGCTGTTGCGCTTGAGGCGGCAGAAGAAGTTCCTCGACGCCATGGGCGCGGAGCGCAAGCGCATGGCCGGCGATCTGCACGACACCGTCGAGCAGCATCTTGTCGGCGTCGGGATAGTTCTCGAGAATGCCGTTGCCACTTCGTCCGAGCCTGTCCCCGCCAAGGTCCTGTCTGCCGTGAAACTCGCGCGGCGGTCGCTCGTGTGGGCGAAGGAGGAGCTTCGGGCGTCTGTCTGGAACCTGCGCAGCGACGAAATCTTCAGCACGTCGCCGCGCAACGTGCTGGAACAGCTTGCCGCGCGCGTCAATGCCGGCGGTGTCGTGAAGGTCGAAACTAAGCTTGAAGGGCTTCCGGATCGGATGGACAGGCGGACGCTCGCCGACATCGTGCTCATCGTCCAGGAGGCGATCACGAACGCCATCAAGCACGGGAAGGCGAAGAACGTGACGATTTCCGCCGATCCGCGAACGGCGGACGGGGGATTCGCGCTCGGCATCGCCAACGACGGACTCCCTTTTGACGCGAAGAAAGCGCCGGGGGCTTCCGAGGGGCATTTTGGCATTTCCGGAATGAAGGAACGGGCGGAACGGCGCGACCTATCCATCGCATGGTCGCGTGCGGGCGACTGGACGATCGTGACGCTGGAGGTGCCCGGATGACGCGCGTGCTGATAGTCGACGATCATGCAATCGTCCGCATCGGCATCAAGATGATGCTCGAGTCGGCCGGCATGACGTGCGTCGGCGAGACGGGAAGAGGCGCGGAGGCGGCCGATCTGGTAGTGAAGCTGAATCCGGACGTCACGCTTCTCGACCTGCGGCTCGCGGACATCGACGGGATAGAGGCCCTTTGCGCGATTAGGCGCGCCGACCAGAAAGCCAAGGTGATCATGGTTTCCTCCTTTGAGCCGCAGGAGGATGTGTTCCGCGCGATCAAGTCCGGTGCGAAGGGATACCTGCTCAAGGACAGCGGCTCGGAGAATTTCATCGCCGGCATCCGCGCAGTCCTGGCGGGCGGGATGTGCTTTTCCGAGAGCGCGCGGAAGAAGTACGAAGAGCGGCTTTCGCTTAAGGGGCTTTCCGCGCGCGAGACGGAGATCACGGAACTGCTGGCCAAGGGGCTGACCGCCGAGGAAATTGCGCGAATGCTTGGCGTGAGCCCCAATACGGTCAGGACGCTGGCCAAGCGCATTATTCAGAAGACTGGAACAAAGAACACCGCTGGCGCCGTTTTTGCGGCGATATCGCGCGGAATCATCCGCGTCTTCGGTGGAAACTGATAGAAATCGCCCTATCCCGTTTTGTCATAAAATCGGGGAATGTCTTTCCCGGGGGCAAATGAAGTATAATAGCGGCGCAATAATTCAAAAAGGAGTACCTATGAAGAGAATGTTATCGTTGGTTGCAGCATTCGCATTTGCCGGCGGCTTGGCGCTTCGTGCCGATCCTGCATATCGGTACTGGAATGCAGGTGAAGGCGGCGCTAACTTCGGCGATTCCACCGCGTGGGATCCGCAAGGTGCTCCAGGCGCGGAGGACACTCTTGGTATCGCTGCAGGCACGAACAAGCCGGCCCGGGTGGAAACGGGGGACGAGCTGACCGTAAACAACCTGTATCTCGGCTGGGGCCAGAAATATGACGCCGATGGTACGCACATAAGCGACAGCGCCGCCAACGATCTGGGCGGGCGGCATGATGTTTCCGGCGGTGTGCTAAACGTGACGAATAGACTCACCGTCGGCGGAGGCTGGGCGGACAACAACGACGCTGTCATGAACGTAACGGGCGGTAGAGTCAATGCCGCTAGTCTCTTCACCGGCGATTGCGGTTCGTGGAGCGGAAAGAAGGACACAATCAACGTCTCTGGAGCTGGAACGACGGTTGCGGTCGGCGGCGGAAACGTTCGCTTCTCCAACTACAACGGCGGTACGACGTTCGTCAACATAACGGACGGCGCAAAGTTCACGAAGGAGGCGGGCAATGACGTCTATGTCGGCACCGGCAAGGCAACCCTTAACGTCAACGGCGCGAGCGTCGAGATAAACTGCCAGGAGACGATGATTGGCGTCGACGGCAGCGGCGTTGGCACAATAAACCTGACGAACGCCGACTGGCATTCGGGGACGCTGCACGTCGGGCGCGGCAACGGCGGCACGGGTGTCGTCGACATTTCCGGCGGAACGACCGTGCTCACCAACAACGAGTGGTACGGCACTTTGAACCTTGGCTGGGACGCTTCGTCTGGCACGATGTATGTGAGGGACAATGCCGATGTCACGGTGTACGGCTGGACCGGCTTTGGCCGCTTTGCCGGGTCCCACGGCGTTTTCGAGATGTCAAGCGGAAGCTTCAATGTCGTGAACGACAACGTGATTATTGGCAACGACGAACCCAATGAAAATGGACGTTCCCACGGCGAGATGACCCTTTCCGGCGGAACGTTTGCGTGTAACAATTTCTACGTCGGCAATCAAGGCGATGGCGTTGCAGAACTGACCGGCGGCACGCTCACGACACGCAATGGGATCAATGTCGGAACTGGCGCTAACGGCGTTGGCACGCTTACGGTTTCCGGTACGACTGTCAACAACAGCGGCAACTTGATAATCGGCGACAGCGGCACAGGTACGGTGCATGTGGTTTCCGGAACGCTGGCAAATGGATCGGATATCCACGTCGGTGTCTTGGGTGTTGGCGTATTGACGATCGACGGCGGCACCGTTTCCTGTACATCTTGGTGCGATTTCAACCGCAACGGAGAATCAACGGCGGAGGGTTCGACTATCAACCTCAATGCGGGCGGCACCTTGAATGTCGGACTCGTCCACAATTCAGGCGTTTCGCACAGTACGTTCAACTGGAACGGCGGCACGTTCAAGCCCAACAGCGAGTACGACTATGTCTTCAATACCGAAGATAAGATTGACGTCAACGTGAAGAGCGGTGGCGCAGTTTTCGACACGAACGGCAAGGACAGGCATATCTCCGTGCCGCTTGCCGGCGAGGGTGCGTTCGTCAAGCGCGGCGAAGGGACTTGCTGGATCACGCGGCTGGCGAACCTCGGACGCGGCATTGTCGTGGAGGCGGGTTCAGTTGATTTCGAGCAGGGCTTGACGAGCGGCACGAGTGCGGCTGCACCGATGAAGGAAATCTCGGTCGCGGACGGCGCGACGCTCGATCTAAGCGGCGCTGAGGTCTATGTGCAGTCTTACAAGCTGGCAGGCGTCGAACAGCCGGCTGGAACTTATTCGGCGCATGGCGGCACGATACACGTGTCGGCTCCTGGCAACGCCGTGACTGCAGTCTGGACGAACGAGTCCGGCGACGGCGAGGCGGCGAATCCCGCGAACTGGACGTGCCGCGATGAAAACGGCGTCGTGATCTGGGATGCGCTCCCTGCGTCTACCACGGCCGTCACCGTCCCGTATTCCACCAGCATCCCCGACTCGGCGGAGTTTGACTATGCCTCGCTTGTCATGACTATCTCCGGCACCGTCGCGCCGCGCGGCAGCTGGACCGTTCCAGCGGTCGTCAAGGATGCGATTGCCTGGTACGACTATTCGGACGAATCAACAATCCAGTTCGACGGAAACGACGGAGTAGCCGGCGTTCTCAACAAGGTTGAAAACGGGAGTGATCTTGACGCAGTTATCTTCGAAGACGGGAATGCGGAGCATGCCTTGCCGGTATATGGCACCGAATCCATAAACGGCCGCAAGGTGATGACTTTTGCGGACTCGAAGGGCCTTGTCTCCAAGACTGCGCCCGGACTTTCAAGCACCGATGCCCGTACGTTGATCTCCCTTGGCCGCCGTGACATTCCGCAGGAGGGGGATCCGCAGTTCTACTCGATAGGATTCTCCAAGGATTCCGACGACACCACGGGAATGTTCCGCATCAGCCGCTGGAACTGGGGCCAGGAGTCCAGGTTCTACGACTCCATGTTCGAGGGAGACCGTACTATAAGCCCCGGGGCTGATCCTACCGATCTTGCGATCACATTCATGGATTTCGATGGGTCCGATGCTGTTCGTATGTGGCTGTACAGTGAGTCTGTGGGACAGACGAGCAAGGTCATTCAACACATGACAGAGGGAGGATCTCTTACGGCCGACGGTACCGAGAAGCTATACATGGGGTATCGGCGCCAATATGCCTCTCCCACCAAAAAGGGTATTCTCGCCGAGCAGCTCGTTTTCAACAAGGTGTTGACGGACGAGGAGCAGACCGCAGTAGCCAACTACCTCAAGGCCAAGTGGTACACCGTTCCCGAGGTTGACATGTCTTTGCTTCCTGCGAATATTGCATTCGAGGGCGAAAACGCGGTCTATGATCTTGGCGGCGGGAACTGGACGTTCGATGGCATTGCAGGTGCAGGAACGATTTCCAATGCCAATGTCACAGCGACCGGCGACATTGTGATTACCGTCAACGACGACGGCACTGTGGATCCGGTCGTGGTAGGCGGGCCGCTGACGCTTGGCGCTGGCGCACGACTCGTCGTCCGCAACGCGATGAAGCTGCGTCCCAGCGTGACTGTCGAGGCGATTGCCGCATCCGGCGGCATCTCCGGCACGTTCGCAGTCATTGCGTCCGAGCCCGCTGCCGCCCCGCTCTTGGTCAAGTTCACTCCGACTTCGGTCACGGTGATGCGCCGGAACGGGTTGGTCGTTAGAATCAGATGATTAACATTATGGGCGCCGCGTTCTGACGCGGCGCCCATAATGTTTTGTAGCATGGAAGTTGTCAAAAGATATACGTTTGTAGCTGTTGCGATAGTCGCTTCTCGCTTATTGGCGATCACAGTCGACGTCGCGCAGGGTGAATGCGATGCCGTGGCCATCGCCGCAGACAACCTTCGCGCCGACATCGAGCGCGTGTGCCCCGGACATTTGAAGGACACGCGAAAGATCGTCGTGCGCACAAAGGCAGGCGGCCCATGGGAGTCGTCGACCCGCACCTATGCAAATGGTGTGTGGACGGTTACTGGCGCGGACAGGCGCGGCACGATATACGGCATCTACGCGATCTCCGACGAACTCGGCGTCTCGCCGTTCCACTGGATGGACGACATTCCCGTTACGCCGCGCGAGAAATTCGACCTGTCGACAAAGTCCGTGAAGATCGACTCGCCTGCGGTCAAGTACCGCGGCATCTTCATCAACGACGAAGGCTGGTGCCTCAGGTCTTGGGCGGTTCACAACTACGAGAAGGACGGCACGAAGTCGCTTGGAGCGAAGAGCTACGAAAAGATATTCGAGCTGATGCTGCGTTGCCGGTTGAATGTCATCTGGCCTGCGATGCATCCGGGGGGCTATGAATTTGTTTCGCGTTCAGAAAACATGGAACTCACGGACCGGATGGGCATCGTCGTCGGCACGTCCCATTGCGAGCCGATGCTCCGCAACAACGTCTATTGGGACAAGAAGACGCAGGGTCCGTGGAACTACGCGACGAACCGTGCCGAAATCGACAAGTACTGGCAGTGGGCGGTCGATCGCTATCGCAAGCAGGAGATCCTCTGGACGATCGGCATCCGCGGCACGCACGACGAGCCGATGGCGGGTAATGGCGTGGACGACAAGATTGCAGTGATGCACGATGTCTTTAGGACGCAGCTTGGAATGTTGGGGAATGGGGAACGGGGAACGGGGAATGGGAAGGTGGCGATGAACTTCATTCCGTACAAGGAAGTGCTGCCGCTGTATGATGCCGGGCTTAAGGTTCCAAAGGACGCGTCGATAATGTGGGTGGACGACAACTTTGGATACATCCGCCGCCTGGGCGGACCAGGAGCCGCGGACCACACTGGCGGAATGTACTGGCATGTCTCGTACTTCGGCGGACCTCACTCCTACACGCACGTGTGCTGCACCTCCCCCGGATTCATGTGGTATGAACTTGGCGCGAAGTGCATCGACAACAACGCGAAGGAAACGTGGATCTTGAACGTCGGCGACGTGAAGCCGGCCGACATTCTCATCGACGCTTTCGGGAAGATCGCGTGGAGCCCGCGAGATTACGATGCGGACGCGCAGACGAAGATTCTGCTGAAGTGGGCCGAAAAGTTCGTTCCCGGCAAGGATGCGAATAGCGTTGGATTGAAAAAGCGCATTGTCCGCCACATGGACAACTACTACCGCCTCGGCACGATCCGCAAGCCGGAGCTCATGGCGAAGCAGTGGGTCGAAAAGCTGACGGACGCCGAGAAGAAGTCGCTCATGTCTCAGTACATCGCTCTTGAAAAAGAAGGCCTTGCAATCGAAGAGGAATTTCGCAAACTCCCCTCTCCTCCACTCCCTCACTCCTCCACTCCTCCACTTCCTGACGCCTGGTTCGACGCCTTCGGCTTCCAGGCGCGGTTCATGGCGGCGGCGGGTCGCTACTTCATGTCCGACGACTGGCTGGAGGAGTCCGGCAAGGCGCGCGTGCAGTCCGAAATCAATGCGCTTTGCAAACGCTACGACGAAATCTTCGACGGAAAGTGGAAGGGCTTCTGGTTCGACACGTTCCCGGCGCGCGGTTGGGACAACACGGAGAACGGCTGGGCGGCACAGATGCAGTGGCCGTGGAAGGAGCCGAAAAACGGACGTCACTACGAAGCGACGCAGGGCGGCGACGGCATCGCGGAAAGCGACTGGATCGACGCGGCGAAATTCGTTCGCTCGGGCTCGACCAAGGACGGTGGATGGGCCAAGGTCCGCGGGCTCGGCGTCTCCAACAAGGCGATGGCGCTTCTCCCTGTCAAAGAAGGTGCGGGCAAGGGCGCGTGGATGGAGTATGAGATTGAGGGGAACAGGGAACGGGGAACGGGGAACGGCTTGCCCGCCGAAGCCTCGGCGAAGGCGGGGGAACTGGTGTTGCAGTTTTTGCCGGACTATCGGCTGTATCCAGGGCTGAAGCTGCGCGTCGAGGTGAGCGTCAACGGCGGCGCGGCGCAGATTGTCGAGGTGCCGTATTCGGACGGCACGCGCGACGAGAACTCGCAGGGACGCAGCATGGCGGTGCAGGACAACTTCTGCCGCGCATTCATCCCGTGCGCCCTCGTCGAGGGCAAAAACACGGTTCGCGTCACGGCACTTGACGCCGGTGTCGTGCTTGACCGTCTCGCCGTCCGCAGCGCGCCGGAGAAAATCACGCATCCGTTCGAGAAGGCGGAGATCGTCTGCACGACGGAAAAGGACGAATATGAAGTCGGCGAAGAGATTTGACAGGTGACAGTTGCGGCATGCTCGGCATAAAATAGACACATGAAAAATCCATAGACACATGAAAAATTCAACTGCTTCTGCCATGTTTTCATGGCTTTCAGCCTGCGCCATATCTTTCGCAGGGATATTCGTAGCTGAGGCGGCGGAATACCGCTACCGCATTGCGGGAAATGCGACCTCGTCGCTCTCTGATCCGATCGCCTGGTCCCCCGCCGTCGTCAATTGGGCGGACGCTTCTATGGACGTGTTCGGTTTTTCCTGCGGCGGTACGGCAACGCTTTCGCAGGGCGAGTCGTTTGCCGCGAACCAGCTGCTTGTTGGCTGGGGACAGCTCGTGACCCCCGACGGAAACGGCGGCTGGAACTGGAGCAATTCACTAGACCATGACCTCGGCGCTACGCTTGAGATGTCCGGCGGCTCGATTTCGCTGGGCGATTGTTTGTGGATCGGCGCATCTTATGCCGACCGGTCCGATTCAATCGTCAATATTTCTGGCGGAAAGATTACTGCCGGCAAGCTTCTGGTCGCAAACTGCGCCTGCACCAACGGCAAGAAAGTGGAGCTGAACATATCGGGCTCTGGCGAGGTCGAGGCGACAAGCGAGGCCGACGACGGCATATTGCTGTCGATATGGCATCTCGGAACTTCGTCCATAAATGTCTCGGAGAGCGGACTTCTTTCGGTTCATTCTCCGCTGCGTGTCGGCTACTACGGACGCGCTTTCATAAATGTCGCCGGCGGCCTTGTGCGAGCGCGTCCGAGCGACCATTCGGTCGTCCACGCGCTTGGCTACAACTCGGGGTCGTTCGGCGCGCTTAACGTGACAGGAGGCGAGTTCAACGCGCTCGGCAACCTTGACGTCGGCAAGAACGGCGCAGGCGAGATCCTGGTAGACGGAGGCCGGCTCAACCTCAACTGGTTTCAGCCGTACATCGGACGAGAGCGCGGCTCTACCGGCGTCGTGCACGTTGTCTCCGGAGACCTCAATTGCGGAGCGGACATATATGTCGGATATTCTGGCAAGGGCACGCTAGTCGTTGACGGCGGAACTGTTTCGAGCGGCTGGTGGCTCGACATCGCCCGCGAGTCAGACAACGACGCAGACATATGCCTGTTCGAGTTCAATGGCGGAACGCTCGAGACGGGGAAGATACAGCACAACGCCGGGCGCAACACGGGCGCGGGCAATCCGACGATGATCTGGAACGGCGGCGTCTTCAAGCCCAACGGCAACTACGGCGACTCTGGCGACATGGACATCTTCCCTGCGACGAAAATCGCACTCGACATCCGCGCCGGCGGCGCAATCGTGGATACGAACGGCAAGGCTCGCGAAATAGGGCACGACCTCACGGGCGAGGGTGCGTTCACGAAGCGCGGCGCTGGCTCGCTTCTTCTCAAGGGCGCTGTCGATGTCCGCGGCGGATTTGCCGCGGAAGAGGGCGAGCTTGTCCTTGCCAGCGGCTCGCTGGCGACGCCGTCGAACGTCGTCGTGAAGTCCGTCGTGATAGCTGATGGCGCGTCCCTGAATCTCGGCGGCGCGATGCTCCGCGCCGAGCGGTGCGAAATCGCGGGCGTGCAGCGCTCGGGCGTCATCTCGCTCGGCGAAGGCGCGGGCTATGTCGTTGTCGTCACTCCATTTGCGTATTGGACGAACGCCCTTGGAGACGGCGACGTCGCGAATCCTGCGAACTGGGACTGCCGTGATTCGGACGGCAACTCGATTCCCGGCGTGCTGCCGATGGCTGAAACGATTGTGCTTCTGAGACCAGATTCAGGCTTCAGCACGATTGCGATGTTCGACGGTGTCGGATCTGAGGTCGTTCTTGCACTTGACGATAGCGCGATCCTCGACGGCGACGCGAAGTTGCCTGCCGCGCTTTCAGGCGCAATTGCATGGTACGATCTCGGCGACGAGTCAACCGTGACGTCAGAAGACGGTGCGCTTGTATCGATACGCAACAAGGGCAAGGGCGGTTCCGCGCTTGACGGCGAGGCGGTTTCCAACGGACGCAAGAGCGCGTGGGGGCTCAACAAGCTCAACGGCATGAACGTGATGTCCATGACCAACAGCCACGGCTTCGCCTCCGCTTCCGCCTGCGGCATTTCCGGCGACTCGGACCGTACGCTCGTCGTCCTCTCTCGCCATATGCCGAACACCTACCCAAACGGCGATTCCGGGTACTACGGCAGCTGCTACACGCTTGGCATCGAGTGCGACGGCGATACAGGCGCTTTCAGGATCGAGGACTGGGGGTACTGGGACCGCCTGTTCTACAATAGACAGTGGCTTTCGGGAATCGGCTACGACAGCAGCAAAGACTGGCAGATTTGGACGATGCGCAGCGCGGACAGGAACGTTTCAGCGACGCGCTGGACGGCCTCTCTCGGCCTGGTCTCGACGACCAACCACATTGCCGAAGCGCTGAATACCGACGCGAACAGCAAGATATACGTCGGTTTCCGCCACATGTACAACAGTACTTCGGCTGGCGACATTGCGGAGGCATTAGTCTTCAATCGCGCGCTCGGCGACGGGGAAATGGAGGAGATAAGGACGTACCTTCGGCGCAAGTGGCTCTCCATCCCCGATCCGGCGCGCGTTCCTTCGTCCGTTTCGCTTGGCGACGGCGCTACGCTCGACCTTGGCGGCGCGACGGTTTCGCTTGAGAACGTCTACGGACGTGGTTCGATACTGAACGGGACGGTTTCTGCCGTCACGGGGTCTGTCCCCACGGGTGTGAGGCTTGCGGGCGCGCCGGATCTTTCGGGCTGCACGCTGAAGGTTGTCGTTGACGAAGACGGCGATGTCGGCGAGCCGCTTGTCGTCGGTGAGAGGATTGACATTTCTGGGCTCAATGTGGACATCAGCGGCGTAGAGAATCTGCTTTCCAAGAAGCATGTTGTCATACTCCGCGCCGAATCCGGCTCGTTGACTGGAAGCATCTCGCGTGAGAACATTTCAAAGGACAGTGCAACCGTCGGCTGCAAATTTGAGGTTGTCGATGGCGAGCTCAGACTGTGCCGTGCCGTGGGAATGAAGTTCGGGCTCTCGGCAAAATCTGTCTCCACCTTGCGCGTACCGCCGCCGATCCACGTTGAAGGGCGTCACCTTGTTGATGACAAGGGGAAATGCGTGCGTCTCATGGGCGGAATGCGCAGCATACATCCGTTTTTCGACTGCGGACGCTGGGGCGGCGGACGCGACGCCGAGGCCGCGGCGAAGGCGATAGCGTACTACGAGAAGCTTTTCGACGGTTTCGCCGACCGTGCGCAGGGAAGCTACGCGAACATGATCCGCCTTACGGACGACGGACACTGGAGCTGTAACGAAAGCCTCAAGCCGTCCGACGACGCCGAAAGCTTCTACGCCTGCGACTGGCCGATGTATACGAACTATGTCCAGAACGTCCTCGTGCCGATTGCGGAAAGGGCGGTCGAGCGCGGACTGTACGTGATTATACGTCCGTCCCACAACACTCCTGGCGACACCTATGTCGGATGCGAGTATCAGAAGCACCTCATGAAGGAATGGGCCGTCCTCGCTTCGAACAAGCGCCTTCAGGCGATGTCCGGCCAGATTCTGTTCGAACTTGAGAACGAGCCGACGCGCATTTACGAAACCGAGGAGCTCAAGGCGGCGAAACAGGAGACCAATCCTGCGCTGGCAGCGTTCATGCAGCCTCTCATCGACACCGTGCGCGCAAACGGGTTCGACGGCGTCGTGCTCGTTCCGGGAATTGGCTACCAGTCGTGGTTCGCCGCGCTGGAGACGAATCCGGTGAAGGGCGAGAACCTCGGCTATGCGGTCCACGTCTATCCCGGATGGTACAACCAGAATGACGAGACGGCGGACGAAGACAGGTTCGTCGCGAACTTCCTGCGCAGCGTTCCCGTCGTGATGACGGCGCCTTGCGTCGTCACGGAAGTCGACTGGAGCCCAATCGCGGAAGGCTCGGGCAAGTACAACGAGTTCGGCGAATGGGTCGAGTCCAACATCGGCACTTGGGGCACGGGATCGTCCTCTAAGTGGGGCAAGGCCTACTTCGGCATGCTCGAGCGCTTCGGGAACGTCTCCACGCTTGCTGGCGACACGTACGTCTATATGGATACGACCAACTACCTCGCGACAGGAAAGGTGGTTCCTGCGTTCGGCGGCAACCCGGAATGCTGCGGCGCCGCGTTCTTCAAGCTCTTCGCAAAGTGGGCGAAGGAGCGCCCCGAGACGCCCGCCGAGCGCGACCTGCGCGCGCCGCATCCGCTGCTCGGCGACGAGACGGACCTTGCGCGCGTGAGCGAACTTACGTCTAACTTCTTCCGCATGACGACTGCGGACAATGAGCTGCACATCTACGTCAAACCGTACAACAGCTGGGACTTCCGATATGGCGATCCGATCCCCGTCGGACGCAACGAGGACTACGCGCATCTCTTCAAGGCAATCCCGCGCGTAGTCGACGGAAAGCTGCGCTACGCGCTCAAGTGCTACAACGACCTCGGAGTGGTGCGACTTTGCGGCTCCGACTATTCGCAGGGCGACTCGCTGTGCATGTCGTCCAACTGGAACGGCTGCGACCAGGACAGCTCGCGCGAGAACTCGGACATCCCCTACGGACGCAAGCAGGCGTATGACGGACTCTGGGACATCGAGGCGGTGGACGGCGGCTTCACGTTCAAGAACGTCGCCATGGGGCTGTGGCTCGGACAGGCTGGCAATTCGCACTCCTCCACGGCGGTTGTGTGGCGATGCACGACGCGCATTGCCGCCGAAGGCGCAAAGGCTGCCGCGAAATCGTTCGACTACGATGCCTTCCTTGCGCCTGCGGAATACCGCAACCCAGTACTCTTTACTGACTGCCCCGACGTCAGCATGTGTCGCTCCGGCGAGTATGTGTACATGGTGTCTACGACGATGCACATGGTTCCGGGATGCCCCGTGATGCGCTCGAAGGACATGGTCCACTGGGAGATCGTCTCCTACGTCGTAGACCAGTACGGTGACGGCGAATGGCCCGAGTATTCGCTCGCGACGGATGTCGGCGGTACGGGCTATACGGCCGGGCAGTGGGCTTCGACCATCCGCGAGCACAACGGCAAGTTTTACGTGTTCTTCATAATCAACGGACACAACGGATTCCTGTATTCGGCCGATTCGCCGGAAGGTCCGTGGACGCTCCGCAACAAGATGCCGTACCTCCACGACTCGTCGCTTCTTTTCGATGATGACGGCTCTGCCTACATGTTCTACGGCACCGGCTGGGTGCGCAGGCTGAAGGACGACCTGACGGACGTAGACCCGAACTGGCCGGCCCACCGTTTCTTCGACATCCAGGCGGAGGGCGAGACTGCGTTGATCGAGGGATCCAACGCGTTCAAGAAGGACGGTTGGTACTACGTGATGATGGTGTCCGGATATCTCGCCGGCCATCCTCGCCGCGAAGTCTGCTTCCGCTCGCGCTCGCTCGGCAGCGAAACGTGGGAGAAGAAAGTCATACTCGAGACGACGTTCGACTGGCACGGCGGAGTCGGGCAGGGCGCCGTCGTGGAGATGGCGAACGGCGAGTGGATGGCGCTCGTGTTCCAGGACCGCGGCGGAATCGGGCGCACCCCGTGCCTGATGCCGGTGAGGTGGGAGGACGGCTGGCCGATGCTTGGCGACATGCTCGGGCGGATTCCGAACAACGTCGCGCTTCCCTATCCGAATCTCGACGGTGTCGCGTGTTCGGACGACTTCTCGTCGGCAAGCCTCAAGTTTTGCTGGCAGTGGAACCACAACCCCGACAACGACGCATGGTCGCTTTCGGAACGCCCAGGGTTCATGCGGCTCAAGACGTCCGGCGTTGCGGACAACCTTTTCCTCGCCCGCAATACGCTTACGCAGCGGACGGTCGGCCCCGCGTGTGCGGGCGTCGCGAAGCTCGACGTCTCGGGGATGAAGAACGGCGACCATGCCGGCATCTGCGCGTTCCAGGGCAACAGCGCCGTCGTGGAGGTCGTTATGGAAAACGGAGTCAAGCGCGTCGTGATGTCGCGCCAGACGGGGCAGTGGTCGTCGCACGACGGCTACCGCTGCATAGACGGCGTTGAATACGAGGAATTCGCCTCGGCGGAATTCTCCGGCGACGAAATCTGGATGCGCGTCGAATGCGAGTTCTCTGGCGACAATGCGACGACCTCGTGGAGTTTGGACGGCGAGAACTGGAACGCGTCGTCGAAGAACGTGTGGATTCCGTTCAACACGGGGACGATGTTCATGGGGACGCGCTTCGCGCTCTTCAACTACGCAACGTCCGAGTCTGGTGGACACGTCGACTTCGACGGCTTTGAACTGTCATCCGAAGGGCATGAGTAAATCAAGGAAATCGCAAATGAGTAATTCATATTCCATAATCGCATGTTTCTCGGTCGCGTTTGCAGCTTGCCTGGCCAAGGCTGAATGCTGGATAGACGAAAGGGACGGGAACAGCGGCGTTTCCGGGATCTGGAAGGACGCCGTCGCATATTCAGGAGGCAGGGCGCGCGTCGAGGACGGCAATGTTTTTGTTCCGCTGCAACAAGCGGCAAATCCTGTTTCTACGATATTTGCAACGATTAGTTTTTCATGGCCTACGGCGGATGATTCTGCGGATGGCGACATGGCGGCGGTAAGGCTTGGCTTCAATGCAAACGGCAACTTGCAGTTTCAGCTTCTTGCTGGCTATGCCGAGAGGCCGAGATGGGTCGGTGTGTCGGCGGCGCAGGTAGTCCCCGAGGTGGATGCTGACTATACCTTCCGTTTCGTCCTTGACTGCCGCGATGGAGTAAACACCTATTCCGCGTCGGTCCTTGGCCCCTCGGGATATGCCCAGCTGGCAACCACCGACGGCATATGCGACTTCCCGCTTGCGTATGCAGGAAATACTTTGAAGTCGGTTGCGATTTCCGGCGACGGTAACGTGACGTCTATCCTCGCGGAGTCTGCAGCCCTAGGCGACGACGGCTTTTCTGTCGGATGGGGAACTTCGCTTGTCAAAACGTGGGGAGAAGGTGCCCCTACGGTTTCGGAACTGGCCAGCATAAAGGCATGGGTTGCCGAGAACGCGCTTTCAAGGGCTGGAATCAACAGTGAACTTGGCGCCGCGGCGTATCTCCTTAACATGGAGTCCGTCCCTTCCGAAATGCCGACGCTTGTGGTGACGAATATGGAGAAGTCGGGGGACGAGTGGCTGATCACGGTAGAGGCGCGCGCTTCGGCGCGGCTCGATGCGGGGCATGTGCCGCTTTCCGGTACGAACGGCAGACTGGCGGTCAAGACATCCGATTTGCTTTCGTCCGGTCCGCAGTGGCAGCTGCGTCCATACAGCGCATCTGATGTTTCGTTTCAGGGCGATGGCTCGGCGGTCGTGAAGGTAATGGCTGACGAATCGTCAAAGTTCATCCGCGCACTAATTGTCCGATGACGCATGCAACACTCTAGTCTTGGAGTGTAGCCTTATTACCCACAATAGGCGATATTACCTTGTGACGTAATTTTATATAATTATATCGACCTTTTAAAGGGAGGCGCTGTCATGAAATCCAAAACAACGTTTATGGCGGCTACGATGTCGATCCTCGCTTCTGCGACATTGGCGAATGCCGATGGTTTCAAAAAGCCCGAGTGGTTCGAGAACGCGCGTTTCGGCGTGTTCTGCCACTGGGGCATTCAGTGCACGCCCGAGGCGGGCGACTGGTACGGACACAACATGTACAAGGAAGGTGTCAAGTCACGGTCAGAAGTTAGCACTTCGTTCTTTGGTTGTGTTGTTTGATGACGGGACGGGACTTCCGCCCCTGCTGCGCAGTGCCGCACGGGGAGGCGGGCGTCCCCGAAGGGGCGCCGCGAAGCGGCGAGCCCGC
>JAEEGL017217242.1_pt1 | contig 31699 bp, 18 predicted proteins | sample 9134231 | NCBI WGS metagenome assembly JAEEGL01 (sample SAMN16246548, study PRJNA631951) | gut metagenome | biome: gut microbiome; feature: rumen; material: fiber-attached | host: Bos | place: Iran: Karaj | collected 2018-10 | reverse complement strand
TTATAAGTTTTGTCAAGACCTTGGAGGGATTTTTATGGACAGATCGAAATATATTTTTGCGAATGAAATTTCCCGTAAAGCCTACAAAAAGGCGGTAAAGACCAAGGGAAAATATATGAGCAGATACGGTGACGATACAGAGACCGTTTATCACCTTGCATCTGTACCCGCACCTGCTATCAGCGAGCCTCTTGGAGTTCGTCAGATAGTTCTCAGCAAAGAGAGCGGCTGCAAGTTCGATGAAAAGAGCATTATCATAGGCAATATCCGTATGGGCTTCGGTCATTACAGGATATCAATGGCGATAGCCTCAGCGGCTCACGCTATGGGTTATGAGCCTTACTGGTTCGACCTTCATTCCTTCAAGCAGGCTTCCTGCGGAAAGATAATAGCCCAGCAGAACGAGCTGTATTCCCTTGGTTCGAGATTGTCTCAGAAATTCAGCCTTTTCAATAAGCTTATATGGGAACCTCTCAACAGCGAAGGCTTCCGAAAGCTCACATACAACAGCATGGACCAAAAAACAACTGAGCTGATGACGGCTGTATTTCGTGATCTTCCGAAGGATATACCCTATGTGGCGACTCACGTGTGGCCTTCACAGGCAGCAGTCCATGCAGGACTTACCCACGTTGTGAATGCTATACCCGACAACTGGCCTATGGGACTTCATCTTTCCGAGGGGGCGATACATACAGTACAGACTCCTTCGTCCTATCTGGGATACAGGGCACTGCGCGGCATGGACAAAAAGCGTCAGCTGAAGCCGATGCCCAAGGAGGCTATAGTTTACACAGGTCACTATATCGACCATGAGCTTGTGAGCAACATCGAAGAGGACTGTAAAAGGCGTACAGAGCGCGCACTTGGCGGAAAAGCCAAACGCTGGCTCATGTCTGTAGGCGGAGCAGGTGCGCAGAAGGAAATATTCGTGGCTGTTATCAGGAAGCTGCTGCCTGCTGTAAAAGCCAGCAAGGCTGCGCTGTTTATAAATGTTGGTGACCATGACAAGGTATGGCATGAGCTTGTAACTGCTGTTCCGCAGATGAAGCCTTTCCTGCATGAGCATTTTGACGATTTCGGAGAGACCGCAAGATTTTGCAGGGCTGCATATGACGGAGAAGCAAGGGGGATACACGCATTCTGTCACAAGGATATCTTTGCGGCGGTGTATTCGACGAACCTGCTTATGCGGTGCAGCGATGTGCTCATAACCAAGCCCAGTGAGCTTGCGTTTTATCCTGTGCCCAAGCTTATGATAAAGCGCGTGGGCGGTCACGAAGCATGGGGAGCTATCCGTGCTGCGGAAATAGGCGACGGTACCTATGAATGTGCCACAGCTGCCGAAACTGCGGCAATGATCGACATGATACAGCATGGCGGTGATATCATCGAAAAGATGTGCGGACATATCCTCACAGCAAAAAAAGCAGGCGTATATGACGGAGCGTATCGAGCAGTAGAACTGGCTTTCAGGGGAAGAAAGTTGTAAATTTGTGCTGAGTTCGTGAATTGCTGATGTAAACATATTACTATCAGTAAAGGTTATACAGCATATTACTGTGTTTTAAGTTGATATGATGGATTTAGGTATAGAACAGAGCATTTTCTGATAATGGTATTGATTCACGGCATTTTGCAATTGCGGCAAAAGCCGTGAATTTTTTTAGCAGAAAAGTAATACCCTGCTCACTTGACAAATATATGTTAATAAGCTATAATAAAATCGGTGAGATGAAGTGGAATTTTGTGTATATTACTTAAATTATGCGTTTTGATCGAATTGATCTTGGTTTTTGTTTAATATAAACAATATTTGTATGCGTATGATGTGTAATATGCTGAAAATCATACTTGACCGTCACAAAATCCACCTTATATGTAAAAAATAGGTTGTTTTATTACAAACAGTAAAGTATAATTAAATCAGTAATAATATGTTATGTTTTTATGAAAAGGAGTGATAGCATGAAAAATTCAACCTTATTAGGGAAGATGCTTTCTGTTGTGACAGCTTCGGCTTTGCTGTTCGCAGGTGTGAATATTCTTCCCGACGATTCTGTAATCGAAGCTTCTGCGGCAGGTGCAGCGGTAATTGATACTACCGATGTATACCAGACTATCAGAGGTTTCGGCGGAATAAATCTTCCTGAATGGATTACACAGGGAGATATGACCGATGCACAGGTTCAGAAGGCATTCGGAAACGGTGAGGACGAGCTTGGATTTACTATCCTGCGTATTTATGTCAGTGATGACAGCAGTGCATGGAGCAGAGCAGTTCCTACCGCAAAACGAGCTCAGGCACTCGGCGCTACAGTATTTGCTTCACCATGGAATCCTCCTGCTGATATCCGCAATACAGTAAACGGCGGACTTAACGGCGGTAAGTATCAGCTCAAGAAGGATAAGTGGGCTGACTACGCAAAGCATCTCAACAGCTATTGCAAGTATATGGAAGGTCAGGGCATAGACCTTTATTCCGTATCTATCCAGAACGAGCCTGACTACGCTTCCGAGTGGACATACTGGAGTCCGAGCGACCTTGCGTCATTCATAGCCCAGTACGGCAAGACCATAAAGGAAGGCACAAATGTCAAGCTCATGTCGCCTGAGAGCTTCCAGTACAAAAAGGATATATACAACGCTATCCTCGGAAACAGTCAGGCAATGGCGAATACAGACCTTTTCGGTACTCATTTCTATGGTACACAGCGCAGCCAGATGGATTTCCCGTCGCTTGAAAACTGCGGCAAGGATATCTGGATGACAGAGGTCTATGTACCAAACAGTGATGCAGACTCAAATGACCGCTGGCCTGAGGGACTCCAGGTAGCTGAAAATATCCACAACGGTCTCGTTGTCGGTAATCTCAATGCTTACGTATGGTGGTATATCAGAAGAAACTACGGTCCTATGAAGGAAAACGGCACTATCAGTAAGCGCGGCTACAGCATGGCTCAGTACTCCAAGTGGGTACGTCCCGGCGCACAGCGTATAGGCGTAACAGAGCAGCCAAACACAAACGTTCTCGTATCTGCATATAAGAACACAGACGGAAACGTTGCAGTAGTTGCTATCAATAAGAACAGTTCGGCTGTTAATCAGGAATTTACAATGGGAAGCGGCGAGAGCATACAGTATGTGGACAGCTATACAACATCAGCTTCCGCAAATATCGCAAAGAAGGAGCTCAGCGCCAGCGGAACAAGCTTCTCGGCTTCACTTCCTGCACAGAGCGTAACTACATTCGTTCTCACAACTGAGGGAGAGGCAGTAGATCCTTCAAAGAATGTTGATGAAGACGGCTATTTCTTCCACGATACATATGACGCAGGTACAAACAGTTGGTCGGGAAGAGGAGCTGCAACTGTAGAGTCAACTACATCTGAAAAGCTCAGCGGTAACGGCAGCCTTGCAGTTTCAGGCAGAACAGCTACATGGAACGGTGCTGTAAAGTCACTCAGTGCAAGAACTTTCGTACCGGGCAATGCTTACAGCTTCGCTGCAAATGTAAAGTACAACAGCGGACCTTCCGAGCAGACCTTCCAGCTTTCTCTCCAGTACTCGGACGGTACTGAGACAAAGTACGATCATATCGCATCTGTTACCGTACCTAAGGGCGAATGGGTACAGCTTGCGAACAAGAGCTATACTATCCCCGCAGGTGCATCTGACCTTCAGCTCTATGTTGAGACTGACGAGAACGACAGCGACTATATCAGCTTCTTCGTTGATGACGCTGTAGGAGCTCCAGAGGGAACAGAGATAAACGGCGCAGAGCCTCCTAAGCCTGTTATCCTCGGTGATGTGAACTCTGACGGAGCTATTGATTCTCTCGATATGATAGCTGCAAGAAAGAACATCATAGCAGGCGACTATTCAAAGGCTGCCGATGTTGACCAGAACGGCAAATTTGAGGTAAATGACCTTGTTGCGATCCAGTCATTTATCCTTGGCAAGATCACAGCATGGCCCGAGCCTGAAACTCCTCCTGCACCACAGGTAGATACTACAAAGTGGGACAACTATCAGGAGACAGCTTCTGCTCAGTACATCGACTTCTATAAGAGCTCTATCAAGCACATGGGCAACACATACAGACTTGCTCAGAAGCTTACTGCAGCTGAAAACGGTGAGTCGCTGACAATAGCTTACCTCGGCGGTTCTATCACTGAGGGCAAGAACTATACGACTCCGTTCTCAAATTACCTCAAGAACACATTCGCTAAGGGCAGCTTCAAGGAAGTAAACGCAGGTATGTCAGGTACTTCTTCTGTTGTAGGACTTGTCCGCAGTGAAAAGGATATCGTATCTCAGAATCCTGATATCATATTCCTTGAATTCTCCGTAAACGACCATGAGTATATCATGTATAAGAAGTGCTTCGAGAGCTGTATCAATAATTTCCTTGATATGCCTAACGAGCCTGCCGTATGTGTACTTATCACACGTGCAAAGGGCGGTTTTTCAAGCCAGTCACAGATGTATCCTATCGGCAAGAACTTTGATATCCCTGTTATCAGTATGGACGATGCTCTTACAAAGGCATTCAACAGCGGATTCCTCCAGACAGGCGACTATTATACAGACGAGTATCACCCGCATCAAAAGGGCGGTCAGCTCGTAGCAGACTGTATGGCATACTATGTACGTCAGGCATTAAAGTCCGAGAACCAGTCAACAGGCTATACCCAGCCTACTTCATACGTTTACGGTGCAGAGTACGCATCATGCGTAAACGTTGATCCAAAGACTCTCACAGGCTTCAATGCAGGTTCATGGACAGCAGGAACAGGCTACAATTCACTTCCTTACTCCTACACCCTTAACGGCGGAAGTCCTATGACTTTCAAGACTCAGGGTAAGGGACTCATCATCGTATTCAAGGCTAACAGCTCGGGAATGGGCAGCATCAATGTTACTGTAAACGGCAAGACCACAAAGGTAAACGGCAACAAGCAGTACACATGGGGCGGTCCTGACGCAGAGCTCGGCTACTATCAGGAGACTTCGGGAGACCTCGATGTTTCAATCACAGGCAGCGGCAGCTTCACTATCTGGGGCATCGGTCTTGTAAAGTAAAGCATAACATAAAAAGCTCCGACTTCGTGTCGGAGCTTTTTATGTTTCAGCCATATAAAATACAAAAATCTATTGATTTTTTGGAGAAAATAGTATAAAATGTTCTTGTAGATGAATTTAGATCCGAATTAGCCGCACTAATACATAATAGGAGCGGTTATCGGATTTATTATGACCGCAGTGATAAGCTGTTTCAGGAATAAGAATTCATCAAATGATCTGCAATAAACGGGGGGATACTTCGTGGCATCATCAAAGGATTATCTTGAATTTGTACTGGAACAGCTCTCAGAGCTCAGCGATATAACCTACAGGGCTATGATGGGAGAGTACATAATCTACTGTCAGGGAAAAGTCATCGGCGGTATCTATGATGACAGATTTCTCGTTAAGGACACGAAAAATGCAAGAGCACTTATGCCTGATGCTCCCCTTGAAATACCGTATGAAGGTGCAAAGGCTATGCTTCTTGTTGAGGATATTGAGAATAAAGCATTTCTGAAGGAGCTTTTTGAGGCAATGGCGGACGAACTGCCGTTGCCTAAGAAAAAACATAAATAGGAGGTCGGAAAATGGGATTATCTAAACGACTGCTTGCGGCAGCAGGCGTGGCGGCACTTGCTTTTACAGCTTATCCTGTGACTGCTCGGGCAGCGGTCACAGCAGAATATGCAGACAGCTACGGCGAAGTCATAAGCGGAGCTGATTACACTATCATGGTGCGGCTCAGCGGCAAGTACATAACAGCGGCTAATGACGGAAATGTTCATCAGTGGGAGAAGCTGGGCGACGACTCACAGGTATGGCATATCGAGAGTGCAGGGGACGGAAAATGCTGCATACTCTCGGGCAGGGACAGAAGTCTTGCGCTGACCGTGGAGAACGGCGACTCAGCCAACGGGAACAACATCTATCTCTCGGAGTACAAGGACACAGCGGCTCAGCATTTCATACTCCACCGCACAGATGATGCATACTATATCACAGGTGAGTGCTCGGGAAATGCCGCGCTTGATGTATACGATATCAGCCACGAAAACGGAGCTAATGTAGACCAGTGGGACTACTGGGCAGGCGAGGGACAGAAGTTCTATATCCGACCTGTAGGCGGCGATTTTAAATTTGTACGCGGCGACCTTAACTTTGACGGTGAAGTTGATATATTCGACCGTATCATCATGCAGAAAGGCGTTATCAGCGGTTTTGACGATACAATGTCGGCTGTTGCGGATATGGACGGCAGCGGCACTGTAAATACTGCCGACCTTGTACTGCTCACTAGCTTCATTGCAGGAAAAGGAGTGAATATGGAGACTTACAGTACTATTTCCACTGAAAAGCCTGACGTAGCGTATTTGTTTGCATACTTCCTCGGTAACTCTCCCGAGCAGGAGCGTCTTTCCTATGCTGTAAGTACAGACGGATATAACTTCAAGGCACTGGGCGGCGGCGGTGCTGTGTGGAAATCAAGCGTAGGTACTGAGTGTCTCCGTGATCCTTATATATTCAAGGGCGAGGACGGACTGTACTATATGCTGGCTACGGATATGAAGTCCTCACTTGGCTGGAACAGCAACCGAAATCTCCTCAGTGCAAAGTCCACGGACCTTGTTCACTGGTTCGACGAGACAAGCATAGAGATAGCAAATAAGTATCCTCTCATGCAGGGTGCAGACCGTGCGTGGGCACCTCAGGCTATCTACGATCCCGAAAAGCAGTCCTACATGATATACTTTGCCGCGAGAGTTCCGGGACGCGACGATAGGACGATCATGTATTACGCATACAGCAAGGACATGAAACGCCTTGATACAGAGCCGCAGCTGCTTTTTGCCCCTAAAAACGGCAATGACGCTATCGACTCTGATATAATCCACGTTGGAAACAAGTACTATATGTACTACAAGAACGAGACTAACAAGCGTATTTATCTGGCTACAGCAGATCATGCAAGCGGTCCCTACAGCGAGATAAAACAGGTGTCCGAGGGAAATATCGGCGTTGAAGGACCTAATATCTACAAGCTTATAGGTCAGGACAAGTGGCTGATGATGTCAGATGCATACGGTGACGGCTACTACGTAATGCAGGAGACAAGTGACCTTGTGAACTTCACGACCGTAAGCCGCAACAGCTACAGCTTCAACTTCACACCTCGTCACGGTTATGTGATACCAATAAATGCCGATCAGTACACAGCTCTGATAAATGCTTATCCCTCCGCAGGACTTGCTCCCATAAATACGGGAGTTAAGCCTGTATCGGTAAATGTTGGGCTGGGGCAGCGTCTTGAAATGCCGAAAACTGTCACTGCTCAGTATACAGGCGGCGGAAAAGGCGAGCTAAGCGTTGAGTGGAACAGCTCCGACATCGCTAAAGTTGACACAACAAAGGCTGGTACTTACAAGGTAAGCGGCACAGTAAAGTCCAGCTCGGAGCTTTACGATAACCCGTTTATAAAGGAAAGAGCCGATCCCTATGTAGTTGACGGCGAGGACGGTTACTACTATTTTACGGCTTCATATCCTGCATACGGCACTGTTGACAAGGGCTATGACCGCATAATCCTCAGACGCAGCAATACTGTGGGCGGGCTTGCCTCCGCTGAGGAAAAGACCATATGGAAAGCTCACTCGAGCGGTATACTTGCAAAGCATATCTGGGCACCCGAAATGCACAAAATAGGCAATTCATGGTACATATTCTTTGCCGCAGGTGCAAGTGATGATATATGGGCGATAAGACCATATGTGCTGAAGTGTGACGGCAATCCGTTCACGGGCAGCTGGACAGAGTGCGGGCAGATGCAGGCATCGTCGGGCGATACATCGTCATTTGCAAACTTTTCACTGGATATGACTTATTTTGAGAATAACGGTAAACACTATGTGATATGGGCAGAGATAAAAGGCGATTCCTCACTGTTTATGGCGGAAATAGACCCGTCACAGCCGTGGAAGCTCACTTCAAAGCCAATAATGCTCACAAAGCCCGAATACAACTGGGAAAAGGTGAATAACCGCGTAAACGAGGGTGCGGCAGTACTGAAAACCGACAAGAAAGTATACGTTTTCTTTTCCGCATCGGGTACAGGCTCGGAGTACTGCGTGGGCAGGCTTGAAGCTGATATAAATTCAGACCTTATGGATATAAGCAGCTGGAAGAAGCTGAGCAGTCCGGTACTTCAGACCTCAGACCTGAAAGACCAGTCAGGTCCCGGACATAACAGCTTTGTTACCGATGAAAAGGGCAATTTGCTCATAGTTTATCATGCCCGTCCTGCAAGTCATGCGTCGCAGGGCTGCGGAACTTATAATAAAGACCCGCTCTATGACCCGTGCAGACATACCCGTATAAAGCGCGTGTGCTTTGACGGAAATGGTACACCTGTACTTAATCTCAGCGATGATGCCGAGATATCACCTACAAATAAGAACGTAACGGCTAAAGTTACGGTAGGATAATGAAAGGGCGGATATTTCCGCCCTTTTTTTAGTGATATAAAGATGATAGTTATGTAAGATGGTATGTGTGTATTAATACAATTTGGTTTATTTACGGCCGAGGGTCACTCGCCCCTACAGTGTGCCATTTATAGTTTATGTATGATAGGCGGACGACCAATGGTCGTCCCTACAATTCATAATTCCGCATTCCGAATTCCAAATTAAATCCGCGGCTAATGGCTAAGGGCTAACGGCTAACGGCTAAAGGCTAAACAAGGGGATGTCGTTTGAAATCACGGCTTGTCTCGAAGCTGTCGTACTCGGCTTTGGAAATGGCTGTACATTCCTCGGCAAGCTTGTCGATAGTTTTCGATTTTTTGTAAACGAAGGGGAACTTTGCAACTTCTCCCGACTGAAAATTCAGCGTAGGATTGAGCTGTCCGAAGATATATGCAAAAACTTTAGAATTGAGCAGTGCGCAGATATAGTTCTTTTTGTCGCCAAGCTCAAAGATACAGCAGCCGCCGTTATCGAAGATATAGCCTTCACCGAACTGCCTTATGCTGAATTTACCGCTTGTGAGGGTAGACCATGTAAGTCCGGGCATGGTGAAGTACTTATAATTAGCGATTACCGCAGTCGGGATATTTCTCATCTCTGCGGCATCGTCATACCAGTCGATGAGATAGTCGTTAAAGCCGTACCACTTACGGTAGCCGCCGCCCTTATTGTACGGGAACCAGCGCTTTTTACGTGTCTCGGCGCGGTCGATTTGTAGGCAGGATAGGTTTATTTTGTTCTTGTCCACTTCGTGCCAGAGTCTGAGAAAGCGCTCGTTATCGGAGGTAGAATTGCCCTTGCGCGGAGCAGCTATACTTCCGAGTGGAGGATATTCCGCGTAAAGCTCAGATATCCGAGGACTTAGCCAGTAAGCGGCAGGACAAGATGGGATATTTCCGAAGCTTTTGGAGTCCGTTTTGTAAACATAGCCGCAGTTTTCATCAGTAAGAGCTTTTATGAACATATCATGCTGTACTTCAAGTCCGCCTCTGAAATCCGTCAGGCGGAAGAAAGTGCTCTTTTCCTTTGAGGGTGAATTTTTCATAGTAAAGGTACACAGCGGTACTGTAGCATCATAGAATGCGGAATACTCGAACTGTATCAGGTCATTGATATGCTCCTGAGTAAACAGCAGCTTTCGCAGTTCCTCGTAGCTTTTGATGAACATCCATACATAAGGGGTAAGCAAGCCGATATATCCGTCTTTTTCGGTAAGCTCGGTACAGCGGACGATGAAAGCCGAAAACAGGTCTGCGGAGTATTCAGCGTAATTATTTTTCATAAACTCAAGGAGAGAACTGTTCATATTTCTTGTGCTCATATAAGGCGGATTTGTGACTACGGCGGAGTATTTCCTTGTGAGCAGCTCATAAAGCTTCATAGCTTTTGCATTTTTTGCATCAGGCGGAGAAACTGGTCTGATAAGACTGCCGAAAAGGCTGCTGTTAAAGAACGGGTCATGCTCATCTGTAGTAATATTCTCCATATCATATAGCTGAGGCTTTATACCGGAGCTTATAATTTCGGGACAGTATTCACAAGCTTTCATAAGCAGTGAGAAATGAGCGAGTCTGCGAGCGCGGCTGTCGATATCTATGCCGTAAAGATTTTTTGTAAGGATAAGCCTGCAAGCCTGTATTTCGCTGTATCCTTTTGAAAGGTAGAGATTCATAAACAGCTCGAAGGCATATAAAAGGATATTGCCGCTGCCCATGCAGGGGTCAAGGAATGTTATCTCCTCAGGTGATATATTATCCTTGTACTTTATTTTGTCGGGAACAAGATATTTGTACTCAGATATATCGTATCCGCAGTTTTCTGCCAATATCCTGCCGAGGGTATTTTCGGTCATATAGCGGACTATCCAGTCGGGAGTGAATATCTGCGTAGCCGCAGGAAGATCGTCGGAGCTTATTTTTATATTTTTTTTCAGTTCGTTGAATATCCTGTCTTTCCGTTCACTGTTGAAATATTGGTAGAGCTGACCGATGAGCTGTGCATTGTTCAGCCATTTGTCATGCGGGACAGCAGCAAGCATATCGAAAACTTTTTGTGCAAGGCATACTTCATTGCTGTCTGAAAGCGGCTCGAATACATCGGGCATCAGCTTATTCAGCTCAGAAGGAGAGAAAGGATCGCCGAAACCGTTTTCGTACATATAACGCGCTGAAACGGCGCAGAAAAAAACTTCAAAAGAGCGTCTGTGGGTATCATCGGAAATGATGATATCATTAACAGTGCTTCTTATTGATGCAGCAATATTTTTTAGTATAGTTTTTTTCAATTATCTCCCTCCTTTTTATGATGAAGTATATAACAGATCACATTAATTATACTATAAAAACAAAGGCAAAGCAATATCACAGTAAGTTTATTTCGTGCTGCATTATACTTTGAGGAAGAAAAGTTTAACTTGAAACAGGCTTGAATATTGTTTTTGAGCTGATATTGTGTACAAAAATACTAAATTAATGTAACTTCTATTGACAGATTACAGCTATTATGTTATAATGTTTTTGAATTAAAAATTTATTTTTGTGAATTACTTTAAGGGGGGATAATTCATGAAAGTATTGCTGCAGGGACTTGGCTTTGAAAAACAAAGCAAGTATGTCAGTGACTATTTTTACAGGACGAATATGCGTGCGAGCATATATATGTCCATAGTAGTCATTGTACTTGAGGTATGGATGATTATCCGAATGACAAGAACGATTTTTGAAAATCATCTTCAGAGTAAATTTGGACATTATTTTGAAAAGTATTATTCAAATTATCTTGTTCTTCTTGCCTCGGGAATAATAATGCTTATTTATGCAATGAGATATATGAAGGGAAAGAAAACTGACAGAGCAGTTGGCTTTCTTATCAAATGGGTATTTACGTTTGTGTGTATTTCCTTTGGAATAAAAATATCCGTCAACGATTACGCAAAGGGTGAGCAGATACTTACCTTCCTTACTATGGAGCTTTTTTCACTTTGTCTCCTTACATGGAAGCCATATGCTGCTTTTATCATATCAGGGGCATCATACCTGTATTTCTTTAACAAGATAGATAATATGGCGGCTGTAAATACAGGGCAGTTAGGCGCAACAGATGCTACACGCATCAATTTCTTTATCATGTGGATATCTACCATGATGGTATGTATCGCAAACTATAACAATACCCGTGCGCAGGCGCTTAAAGACCAGAATCTTGAAGAGGTGAACACCTACCTGTCGAAGATATCTGTTGAGGATGAGCTTACGGGAATACATAATATGGTATATTTCCGTACAGAAGCAGAAAAGCTCCTGAACTACGTTACCACAGACAGAGAGAGTATCATTTTCCTTTTTTTTGATATCGAGAATTTCAAGTCATACAATGAAAAATATGGCTTTCATGCAGGAAACGACCTGTTAAAGCGTATCGCTCATATGATAGATGCTGCTTTCAGCAGTTCCCTTGTATCAAGGTTTTCGGACGATCACTTCGTTGTACTGACCCGTGAGGACGGAGTGCAGAATGTTATCGGTGAAATTTCGGGAGAGGTCAAAAAGCTTCAGAGGGAAGTACACCTTGAACTGAAATGCGGTGCATATAAGCCGGTAGGCGATGAGGCAGATGTAAGCCTTGCCTGTGACCGCGCCCGATTTGCCTGCAACAGTATAAAGAAGCATTACGACAGGACTATCCAGCTTTATGATAAGTCCCTTGAAGATAAATTCCGCCTGAAACAGTATATAGTCAATAACATTGATACTGCTATTGAGAACGACTATATCAAGGTGTATTATCAGCCTATAGTCTCCACGAAAACAAGCTGTATATGCGGTCTTGAAGCTCTTGCAAGGTGGCAGGATCCGAATTACGGACTTCTTTCACCAGGAATGTTTATCGAGATACTGGAGGAGTACCGCCAGATCTACAAACTGGATAAGTACATAATAGAGGCGGTATGCAAGGATTATCGTGATTCGGTAGATAACAACAAGCCCTTTGCACCTGTATCCCTCAATTTTTCAAGGCTGGATTTCGAGCTTTGCGATATAGTCGGATATCTTTGCGAAATGGTTGAGAAGTACAATGTTCCTAAGGAATTCGTAGATATAGAGATAACGGAAAGTGCCCTTACTGTACAGCAGGACTTCCTGCCGAATGCTATCAAGGCTCTCAGAAATTACGGCTACAAGATATGGCTGGACGATTTCGGAAGCGGTTATTCTTCACTGAATGTTCTGAAAGATTATCAGTTTGATGTCCTGAAGATAGATATGAAATTCCTTTCAGGCTTCAAGGAAAATAAAAAGACTCGTCCCATACTTGAAAATATCGTTGATCTTACGAAACAGCTCAAAATGGTATCGCTTACAGAGGGAGTTGAAACTAAGGAACAGTTCGATTTTCTTGGTAATATAGGCTGTGAACGTGCACAGGGATATCTGTTCAGCAAGCCTGTTCCGTTGGAAGAGCTTAGAAAGCGCATAGACTCTGGCGAACTGAACGTATGCAAGGAAACAAAATCAGCTTAAAAATATGGTGCTTCTGATTATCGGGAGCACCATTGTGCATTTGAGATACAGAAGTATCTTTTCGGAGCTAAAAAATTTTGAATACTGAATATACAGCGGCACAGTTTATCTGTGCCGCTGATTTTTATGTTTTGAGGTGGACAAAACGCAGATTAGGTCTAAAATATAACAATATTGTTACATAAATCATCGAAAAATATCAAATTAATGTTGCAAAGCATAAAAAAAGGTGTTATAATACAAATGGGTAATAGGTCTGATCGGGATATTAAGATCTAAGGAGGAAATAATAATGAAAACAAGAAAGTGCAGTTTTGTACTTGCAGCTGTGGTATTGGCTTCTTCTTTCGGAAGCTTGCCGCAGTCAGACAGAAAAGTGTATGCTGCTGACAACAGTATGCGCGACATGACGACTATGGAAATAGTCAAGGATATGGGAATAGGCATAAATCTTGGTAATACCATGGAAGCCTGCGGAGACTGGATAGCTGATGTTGACAAGCAGTGGGGCGACGGTATCCTTACTGTTGATGAATATGAGACCGCATGGGGAAGTCCTGTTATCACAAAAGCCATGATACAGGGAATGGCTGATGAAGGCTTCGGAGTTGTCCGCGTTCCTGTTGCATGGTCAAACATGATGGGCGACAATTACAAGATAAGCTCTGAACTTGATGCGCGTGTACATGAGATAGTTGACTGGGTCATCGACGCTGATATGTACTGTATCATCAATATCCACTGGGATAACGGCTGGGTAAATACATTCCCCGATAATAAGGACGAGTGCATGAAGCGTTACAAGATAATGTGGGAGCAGATATCCGACAGTTTCAAGGATTACGGCGATAAGCTCATGTTTGAGTCACAGAATGAGGAGCTTGGCTGGGAGAGCGTATGGAATCCGTGGGGAAGTACCGACGGAAAAGCCGAGTCCTACGGACTTGTTAACGAGATCAATCAGAAGTTTGTAGATGTTGTCAGAAATTCAGGCGGTAACAATCCTAAGCGTCACCTGCTTATATCAGGCTATAACACAGGCTTTGACCGCACCTGCGATCCGCTTTTCAAAATGCCTGATGATCCCGCAGACCGTATGGCAGTATCCGTACATTACTATACTCCTGCCGGATTTGCTATCCTCGAGGATAAGGACGAGTCATGGGCAAAGGCACGTTCGACATGGGGAACAGCCGATGACTACAAGGAACTCAACGATAATATGGAAATGATGAAAAAGGGCTACGTAGATAAGGGTATACCTGTAATTGTCGGTGAATACGGCTGTCCTACGAAGGGAAAAGATCCTGAATCTGTAAGACTTTTCCTCAGCTCTGTCTGCAAATCAGCATACGAACACGGACTTTGCCCCGTACTCTGGTCAACTCCCGATTCTACAACAGATGACGGAACTATTATCAAGGGACATTATGACAGATCCACCTGCAAGCTTGCAGATCAGGAATTAAAAAAGCTCTTTAACGAGATATCAGGCTTCAAGCCAAAGGAAACAAAAACAACAACAACTACTACTTCAACGACTACAACAACTGTTACTACCACTACCATAACTTCGACAACTACAGTAACTTCTACACCTGTTACATCAACATCTGAAACGACTGCTTCAACAGTTACAACTTCAGCCGCACCTGAAGCTAAGGCAAATACATGGGGCGATGTCAACTGTGACGGCGATATTGATATGTCAGATATAGTTCTTATCATGCAGAGCCTTGCAAATCCGAACAAATACGGGATCGGCGGAACAGATGCCAATGCTATCACGGCACAGGGTCAGGCAAACGGAGATGTTGACACCGCAAGCAAGGGTATAACATCAAACGATGCTGTCCGTATCCAGGAATTCCTTCTCCATAAGATAGCAACACTTGAGCCTGTAAAATCATAAATACTCCATTCAAAATAAAAAAAATGAAAGCTCCTGATGATTCAGGAGCTTTCATTATATATTACGTTCAATATCAACTGTTTTTCTGCGCCAGTCGTTTGTAGCCTGTTCATATGCTCTGTCGAAGAAAGCAGCAGCCTCATCGAGCTTGCCCATTTTTTTCAGGCATCGTGCTTTATCGAGGAAAACACCGAATGAAAGCTGTTCATCTTTAGCGTACTTGTTAAGCAGCTTCAGAGCGTTATCATACTGTTCGTGTATCATAAGTGATTCAAAATAAGCTGTATCCATAAAATAGTCGGTGATCTCGTTCATTCCACGGTATTTAGCGAAATATCGCTCGCTGTTCCTGAGCTGATCCTCTACCTTTTTCTTGTCGTTCCGACCTGCGTAAAGCTGTACCCAAAGAACGCAAAGCATTACGATATTATGCTGTGCAGGCAAAGATTCAGGATTTTTAGCCTGTACCTGCATGAAGTCGATATCAGCTATTTCAAGCTTTGCCTCAGCCTTTTCAAACTGTCTCAGAGACAGGTACGCTTCTGCAAGAAACATGGCATACTGATTGGTATAAGCAGTATATTTCCGCGGCTCAGCTCTGCAAAAGGTGAGCTGCTCCTCCATTTTTGATATTACCTCGTCAGAGTATCCACACTCAGCGATCTTCTGGAGTATCTTGCGGAATACCATATACTGCCTGTTAAGACGCGGTAAAATAAACAGCCGTGCAACAAGGTTTGCGATAACGGAACCGACAGCAGCAAAAATAACACGGAAGGTAACAGAATTTGCATTCTGCCGTCCGCTGAGACCTGATGAAAAAAGGTCGATAAGAGATATAAGGGAGAAGATGATAATAAACATCATCGCCCACCGCATGAAAACAGCGGTAAAGATCATAATGAACTTATTACGCTTAGAATATGGTTCTTTCATATTTTTTCATGCTCCCTGAAACGGAGCCCTTTCTTAATGATCGGTATCGGCATTCAGCCGAAAGCATTAACGAATATCCTTATGATGTACACTGTGAAGAACGTACCTGCCTTGATATAATATCACAAAGCACATTATTTGTAAAGCTCCGTTAACGTACAGAGGCTCCGATAGAAGTTCGGAGCCTCTGACGTTTTGAAAATGGAAGAACAATTAATGATTAATAAGCAGTTTTCTTAGGAATATAAGGTCAAAAACATCAGCAACGCCGTCCTCGTTGCAGTCGCACATAGAACGCAGCCTTACCTTGCCCAGCAGTGAATTCTGCAAGTAAACAAGATCCGCAACATTTACTTCACCGTCGTGATTTATATCTCCCACAAGCTTTTCGGGGATAACAGTGGTTGTAGTTGTGGTCGTGGTCTGTGATGTGGTCGTTGTCGCAGACGAAGTAGTAGTTGTAGTAGTTGGTTTTGGTGTAGTTGTTGTCGTTTTGGTAGTAGTCGTGGTAGTTGGTTTTGATGTAGTAGTTGTCGTTTTGGTAGTAGTCGTGGTAGTCGGTTTTGATGTAGTAGTTGTCGTTTTGGTAGTAGTCGTGGTAGTCGGTTTTGATGTAGTTGTCGTCGTTTTGGTAGTAGTCGTGGTAGTTGGCTTTGATGTAGTAGTTGTCGTTTTGGTAGTAGTCGTGGTAGTCGGTTTTGATGTAGTTGTCGTCGTTTTTGTGGTGGTCGTGGTAGTTGGCTTTGATGTAGTTGTTGTCGTTGTGGTAGTTGTAGTAGTGGTAGAAGTTGTTGTTATCGGTTTCGTGTATACGTAGTCGCTCTCGGATATCTCCGGATATGCCAAAGGAGTAATTGTATAGGCATTTTCAGGAGTATGATTTGTGAAGAAGCGTCTTGAACCCTTCAGGAAATAATCATACTTTACCTGACGTCCGCCATTTCCGTCAGTATCGTCCCATGTTACGTCCATAGCGTACCAGTTCCCGTCCTCCATCATGACATAATTCCACATATGGGCAGAATTATCTTCTTCATTGAGGTTGCCGAAAACACATACACAGGGAATATCAAGTCTGTCACATATGAGCTTGAAAGCCTCGGAATATCCCTCGCATACGACTCCGGGTTCAACAAGAGCGCCAAGTGAAGAGCTGCTGAATTTTGCTTCAGTATCATAAAAAGTAAAATTAGCTATGTAATCATGGATACTCTTCAGCTTTTCGTATCTTGTTTCGCCTGAAATGTCGACATTTTCGAGAGCAGCTTCAAGCTTTTCACCATACTCCGCAGCTTCATCGACTGATTCAAAGCAGCTCAGATAAGCAGGATATATGGTGATAGTGTATATCTGGGCAGTATATCCGCTTGAGAAAGGCCAGTTTGAAGTAAAACCTGTATCCTTGCCGATAGCGATAGCCCAGTTTGATGGTTCTACCCAGTAAAGCTCAGGCATATCAAAGAATGCACAGTCAAGTCCGGGCTTACAGTTTTCAATAAATGCGTTCTGAAGCTTTTCAGCGTCTTCGTCCTTGAAATTTCTTGAATAAGGAGAAGATGAAAGCTTTACGCTTACAGGATTCGGGAGTGTTACAGTAAATGCCTCGTCTGTCGGTCCTGTAAAAGCTTTTACGGCGTTGTATACTGCAAGATTGTTTTCATCGAGCGTATCACCGTAGTTATACGAGCCGATATTGTAGTTTGAAGTAATTTCAGGATTATTAAGAGTCTGAGGCGAAAATATATCAATATCCCCGAGATATACCTCGCTCTCCGTTTGAGCCGATCCTTGCGGTGTCGTATTGCCCTCAGCAAATGCCGAACCTAAGCAGCTGCCTGCGAGCATAGCCATAGATGTCACAACAGAGATCGTCGATGAGATTAATTTTTTCATAAAGATACCTCCTATTGAAGCAATTAATTCCCATCCCCTATGTACTTTTTCTATATACTTATATTATATACAAAATCGCCATAAAAGTCAATATCTTTCACTGGTTTTTCATCAAACATTAACATTTGCAATTGATGGTGTTATAGCTATTCCAAAAGAGAATATCGCTATATATAGGCATAATTGCGAAAACAACAAAAAAAAAAGATTTCCTGCATTATAATTTGTTATATTGTCACTTGAAAATGTCCGAATGCTGTGATATACTTTTATTTGGAGATTTTGTGCTGTTATGCACTTATAAATATTTGAAAGGTGAGATCCTTATAATGAATTTATCCCAGATGACAAAAGATGAGATCGCTTCGTTCAAGAGCGAGAACGAGAAGCTCTATAATGACTTCAAGGGTCAGGGGCTTTGTCTCAATATGGCAAGAGGTAATCCGTGTAAGGAACAGCTCGAGCTGAGCGTGGATATGCTCAGGGTTTTCGATGACGGGAACTTTATGAGCGAGTGCGGAAACGATGTCCGCAATTACGGTATACTTGACGGTATTCCCGAGGCAAAGAAGCTGTTTTCGGATATGTTGGGCGTTGCTTCTGATGAAGTCATCATTTACGGTAATTCAAGTCTTAATGCCATGTTCTTTGCGGTACAGTGCGCATTCAATAAGGGCATACTCGGAAGCAAGCCGTGGTCACAGTGCGGAAAGATCAAGTTCCTTTGTCCTGTACCGGGATATGACAGGCACTTCAAGGTAACTGAGTTTTTCGGCGTTGAGATGATAAACGTTCCTATGACTCCTACAGGTCCTGATATGGATATGGTAGAGGAGCTCGTAAAGGATGAGGCTGTAAAGGGCATCTGGTGTGTACCTCAGTATTCAAACCCTGATGGTATCTCATACAGTGATGAGACAGTAAAGCGTTTTGCTGCACTCAAGCCTGCTGCAAAGGACTTCAGGATATTCTGGGATAATGCTTACTGTATACATCATCTTACAGATAAGCCGAAGTATATACTTAATATACTTGACGAGGCTAAGAAGGCAGGCAACGAGAATATCGTTTATATGTTCGGTTCTACATCAAAGGTAACATTCCCCGGCGCAGGCGTTGCAGTAATGGGCGCAAGCAAGGAGAATATCGAAGAGCTTAAAAAGTATCTCGGCATCAGCATCATCGGTTTTGATAAAATGAATCAGATGCGCCATGTCAAGTATTTTGGTACATACGAAAATATGGTTGAGCATATGAAGAAGCACATGGCTATCATTGCTCCTAAGTTCAGACTTGTATGTGAAAAGCTACAGAGTGAGATCGCTCCTCTCGGTATTGGCACATGGACAACACCTGAGGGAGGATACTTCATCTCATTCAATGCTCCGAACGGCTGTGCAAAGAGAATAGTTCAGCTTTGCAAGGACGCAGGCGTAACCCTTACAGGTGCAGGCGCAACATTCCCATACGGAGTCGATCCCGAGGACAAGAATATCAGACTTGCTCCTACATATCCTCCGATAGAGGATCTTGCAAAGGCAATGGAGCTGTTTGTTATATGTGTAAAGATAGCAGCAGCTGAAAAGCTTCTTGCTGAATAAAAAAATCAAGCCTCCTGAATATCAGGAGGCTTTTTTACGTTATTTTGCAAATACTTCTCTTTCGATAACGTCCATATTTGCGTTGAAGTCAACTTGCAGGACATTTCCGACATCAACATCTGAGCCGTAGAATGTACCTTCAGCAGGTATCTGTATCTGTTTCATCTTGTATCTTGCTGCGAAAGGCAGTCTAAGAGAGAGCAGATAAGCATCGAGTGTTGACATATTAGTTGATACATCAGGGATAACGTCTGATGCAAGGTTCTTGAACATTGAAGGCCTGAACGACTTGAGTTTTGCAATGATAAGAGACATAACTCTGCGCTGACGCTCTGTACGTTCAAAGTCGCTGTTGCCGACCTTACGGATACGCGAGTAGGAGAGCGCCTGCTTGCCGTTGAGGTGGAGCTTTCCGCCGTGTTCGAGAAGGTCTGACATTCTGTCATCGCCCATAAGCTCGTTTACCTCAGATATGAGGATAACGTTTATTTCTTCTGCTTCCTCGTCGCTCACTTCGATATCAATACCGCCGACTGAATCAACAACGGATACGAATGAAGCAAAATCAACAGAAACATAATCGTCTATACGAACATCGAAGTTATACTCGATAGTATCCATGAGAAGCTCAGGACCGCCGAAAGCATAAGCTGCGTTAAGTTTGTTCCAGCTGTGATCAGTTGGTATTTCAACGTAACAGTCACGCATGAATGAGGTCATAATAAGCTCATTTGTCTTGCTGTTGAGGGAAACAAGTATCATAGAGTCTGAACGTCCGCGGTCATCATCGGTTCTGCCGTCAGTACCGATTACAAGTACACTGCGTACATGGCCTCTGCCCACGTTGTCTGAATAGTGGGTACGGTTTCCTGTTTCAACATGGTTCATCTTACTGATAAGACTTATGGAAGTACATGAGTAAACACCGAAAAGCACAAGAAATATAGCTAAAAGAGACTTTATTATCCTGCCGATGATCTTTCGTGTGAGAGATTTATGCCTGCGCTTTTTCTTTTTGGGCTGATGTTCGGGTTCGGGAGCCTGCGAAGGCTTTCGCTGTGAAGCAGGACGCTGTGGAGGCGGAGGCGGCGGAGCTGCCGGAGCAGACTGCGGAGCCTGTGTATAGCCGCCGTAATTCTGAGGCGGCTGCTGATTATAGTCGTAATACTGTCCTCCCTGCTGCTGATGCATCGGCGGAGGGGGAGCGGAGCTGTGAGGAAACTGAGGCGGCTGTCCCGACTGTGGAAACTGGGGCGGATCGTTTGAAGTATATACCCTTTCGCCGTTTTTCTGCTGGGGACGGGGGGCATTGCTGCCGACTCTCCTCAGGTGGGGAAGCTCCTGATTTGGCTGCCGATATGCCCTGTAATCATTCAGATCATCAGGGAGCAGCATTGTATCCTCATCGTCAGTATTTTTTATTTCGTCATGGTCTTTGCCATTATATCTGTTTGGCATGGTTGTGTCCTTTCTATGCTTTAAGAACCTGTATCAGCGCTTTAGGAAGATACAGGTTCTTTGATTATTTATGTTTTTTTGATGCTTACGGCGATATATGTAACAGCAGCCCACACCACATTATAAACTATCAGCGCGGTAGCTGACATATATACATAATTGGAACGGAATGCCTTTGAAAGTATCAGAAGCATACACAGTCCGAAGCCGAGAAGTATAGATGCTGTCTGTAAGATAAGTCCGATAATAGCTGATGTATGGACTACCTTAGTGCCGATAAGAAGCTCGGCAAGTGAGGCAAATTTACCTGTAGTAGCCATTGAAGAGCTGAGGCGGACAGCCTTTTTGGTCTCTTCGTAGAAGTCCTCATGGAGTTTTTTTGGAAGTATCCTTGCCATATCCTCGGGGATACCGAAGAGTCTGTTGAGCTTTTTGACCGTGATACAAGGATCTATGCTCTTTACGAATAAGCATATCTTATTTTTACAGAGCTTCTTTGACCATTTCTTCACATAGCGGTCTGCAACTATATCAACTACGAACATTGCAGCAAGATTGCCCGATATGGAAAGGTACATTGCGTCCTTATTTCCGTCGATCATCTCGGCTTCCTGAGTTTTTGTTGGAACGCCCTCGATGTTGTGACTCGTCATAAGCTCGCGGTTTCCAAAGAGGACTCTCTTGTTGTTTATCCAGCCGCACATACCCATACCCTCCTCATAGGAGTAGTTTTCGATAGGATAAAGCACACCGTTTCTGCCTGCGATAACATCAGTGAAAAGCTGAGACATTATGCTTCCTGCTGTAGCCGTAAGGCTTGCAGCTTCAAGGAGAGCTTCATCGAGCTTTGTATTTGAGAATACCTTTATACCGTCGAGTCTTACAGTACCCTCAGGGAAAAGAGAGCCAGCGTCAACGAGTATTGAATTAGTGTCATAAAAGTCATCAACGCTCTGATATCCAAGCATTATGCCCTTGTTCCTGATAGCGCTGTTTGATACATTTTCCAGCGGTATATTTACTACAAACGGCATAGCGATACAGGAAGTAGCGCATATGAGCATACTGAATATGGAGAAGCCGAATGCAGCGGAGTCAAGGTTGAAGAAAGTGCCCTTACAGAAGAATGTAAGGAAGAAAGCAACGATGATCGAAGCAATAAAGCAGATCGGAGTTGCCTTGCGGCAGTATTCATCGGTCATATCAGATGAATAGGTATATCTCAGAAAGTCTGTGAGGAAGTCCGTTTTTCTCATTGAAACGAGGATAGGGAAGTCTCCGAGAGTACCTCTTGTTATACGTTCGGCACGTTCCTCATCGGTAACATAGGTAACTCCGTGTCTGTCGAAATTCTTAGAAACGAACTTGAAGTTTCTTGCCGCACGCCTTATGATAAGAAGTTTGCCCACGGAATTGATAAACAGAGCGAGTATACCTACTGGCATATATATATGTATGTTTTCGGCTGTTACAAGATCAGGTCTGAGAAATGCAGGGATTATGGCAATGAGGCAGGATAATGCAGTCACAGCCGTCATTGAATCTCCGTCTGCTTTGAGAGTGACAAGCTTTTTCATACCCTTTGTAATGACAGCCATTGACGATAGTATTGAGATAACCCCAAGCAGCAGATGTGTGGTGAGGTATGTCTTTATATGCGACATACTAAGGAAGTCAAGCAGCGGGAGCTGGAACTGATTTGATATAGTGATGAACAGACTCAGAAAAGCCGTCATAGCGAGGATCACGACTCTGACGGAAATAGTGCTTTTCAGTTCATATATATCACGTCCGACATCTTCCACATCGCCGTAGTAATTGAAATCGACGATACGCTTTGTCCTTTTCTGCTTTGAATGGACTGACATATATTCGTCAGCTTCCTGAGTAATATGGACATCGAGCTGACCTGCGTCTATCTGAGCTTTTTCGCTTAGATTTATACTTGTGAGCTCTGCTCTCGGGGCAGGCTCAACAGGTTTTGCAGCTTCAACAGCAGCAGGGGAAGGAACGATATCGGTTATCTGCTTTCGTCCCTCAGGACTTTCGGCAGCCTGTATTATCTGTATCCTGCTTCGCTTTTTCTTTTTGAACTCAGGCGGAGAATACATATACTCTCCCTCGGGAGTTTCCTTAGCGTAGGTATAATCGTTATCCTTTCTGCCCTTGCGCTTCTTTTTATATTTTTTTCCGTCAGCTTCCTTGGCGCGTGTTGATTCGCTCATACGCCTTATCTTTGGAGCTTCATCGGGATTCATCTGTACAGGGGTGACTACACCTGACGGTATGACCTTTCGCTGAGGATTAGTGCGTATCTCGCTCATTGCGTCCGAACTTACAACGGCTATCTTATGCCTTGAAAGGTCGGCAGGCTTGACAGCGTCCGCAGGCTGTTCGTTGCGGAGTGCGTTATCAAAGAGAGCGGATTTCTCGTGAGAAACGGGAGGTCTCGATTTTGCTTTCTGAACGATGTCGGGTGAGTCTACAGTTGAATTTATGATCTTCTGGGCATCTACTCTGCCTACTTTAGTCTTAGGTTCGTGGTTATCGGGAGAGTATTCGTCCAGAATAGCCTCCAGCGATGGTTTCTGTTCCGACATAATTATCTCCTTAGTTATTGCCTCTGCGCTGACGCAGTACCTCATACATAAAGATACCTGCTGCTACGGAAGCATTGAGTGAATTGATCTTTCCCAGCATGGGGAGTTTTATCATAAAATCGCATTTTTTCTGGATAAGCTTGCTCATGCCGAAGCCCTCGGAGCCGATAATAAGAGCTACTCCGCCTGTAAAGTCGGTCTCGGAGTAATCAGTGCCCGAGGCATCGGTGCCGTATATCCACACACCGTTTTCCTTGAGGGTGTCGATACAGCTTGCGAGGTTTGAAACTCTGGCAACAGGCACATAGTTTGCTGCACCTGCCGAGGTCTTGAAAACAGTGGCGTTAAGGGAAGCGCTTCTGCGCTTTGGTATGATAACGCCGTCAGCTCCCGATGTTTCGACAGTTCGGATAATAGCTCCGAGATTATGAGGGTCTTCGATCTCATCACAGATGATGATGAAAGGCTTTTTGCCTTTTTTCTGTGAGACAGCGAGGATATCCTCAACTGAGACATATTCGCCGCAGGCTCCTTCGGCAACAACGCCCTGATGGGAAGCACCGCCCGAAAGTCTTGAGAGCTTTTTATCATCGGCATCTTTTACGACGATGCCCTTATCTTTTGCAAGTCGGCGGATAACACTGAGGCTTCCGCCGTTACCGTTGATATATATAGTATCAAGGTTAGCACCTGATTTAAGTGCTTCGATAACGGGATTGCGTCCGCATATTATATTTTCGGACGCTTCTGTAATATTTTTCTCTTTTTCCATATCTTACAGAGGGCACAAAAGCTGCCCATGCTCCTTTTGTTCTGTGTTTGTGATAACTGCTTCAAGCGAAATATCATTCCTATTATATCATTAATCGCCTGAAATTACAAGTGTTTTTTATTTTTTGTGGAAATACAGCTGTTTTATCTGTTTATATCTATGATGGAAAGCTCGGGACGATTGAATATTCTGGGTATGAATATCATTCTCAGAGGTCTTGCAAGACCGCGGCTTATGATGTGGACTGTATCGCCGTACTCATACATACCTGTGGTATACTTCGGGAACAATCCCTGTTGAGGTGCATAAAGTCCCTGATCGAGGATCTTAGGTATTCTCCACTGACCTCCGTGAGCGTGTCCCGAAAGGATAAGGTCGAAGCTTTTGTCAGTATTGAAGCCCTTGCCGAGGTATGAGTCGATATCCTCGGGCTGATGGGCAACAAGGATATTGTAGTGATCGTCATCAAGATTATCGAAGCATTCCTGAAGCTGAGTTGAATATTTATGGCAGGCTTCAGCGTTTTCAGCTCCGAAAAGGCGGATATTCTGTCCGTTTACAGTGTAATCGGCATAATCCTCGCCAATTAGTATAGGACCAAAGGCTTTGGCTTTTTCGTAGAATTCGTCAATATCGCTTCTCATCTCCTCGTGATTTCCCGGGGAGTAAAAGCAGGGATACTCGATGTACAGGGCTTTCATAAGAGTGAGAGCGTTTTCGGTACCGCCCCACATATCAACGATATCTCCGCCGAAAATAACGATATCGGGATCAGCTTTTCGTACTGCGTCCATGATACGGGACTGATCCTTGTCACCATAAAAGCAGTTGTGCAGATCGGAGATGAATACTATCCTGAGTCCTTTATCAAGCTTATCCGATTTTACCTTGTACCTTACAGTCTGCATCATAAATCCCCATGCATTGAGGATTATGAATATAACGAGCAGTATCAGCATGATCTTTAATCTTTTTTTAGCTTTGGGTGATAATTTCTTACCCATTATTTACCTCTTTCTGCGATAATGTTTATCATTTCTCCCACATTCTTCATGCCTGATACCTCGCGCATCTTGAAGCGCATACCGAATTCCGATTCAACAGCACCGATAAGATTTATATGTTCGATGCTGTCCCAGTCCTCAATGTCGTCAGCCGTAGTGGAGGCTGTTACCGAAATTGAGGAGTCTCCGAAAACATCACGGAAAACCTCGTTAAGTCTTGGGATAATTTCGTTTGTGTTCATTTTATAAGCTCCTTTTCTTTTGTTTTTATGACTTTATTTTTCTTTTTATAGTCAGTGATATCAAGATGCCATACGGAATTTCCGTCATTGTCTTTATTGTCAAGTGTAAAGCCGAAATTGCCGTAAAGCTCCGATACCATATTATTTTTCGCAGTTTTATAGTAATAGCCGTTGAGCCTTGTGATATTCTTAGCTTTAGCCTGCTCTGCAAGCTCGTCCAGCATGGCAAGCTCCATATCGCGTTTGAGAACGCGGCAGCTCATGAGCCACAGCTCGATATCCAGCTCATTGCCGTTTATTTTTCCGATAACTACCGAAACTATGCCGTTATCGCCGAATTTGTCACTGAGCTGACCGCAGAGACATATATGGTCGCTGTCGGTACTTAGCTGCTGTATCTCGTTTTCGGTATAGCGTCTTGTAGTCAGATTGAACTGATTGCTCTTGTTGGTGAGCTGAGTCACGCGCTGAATGTATACAGGCTCAAAGCCGCTTATTACAGCCGTCATATCGATGCTGAGCAGGTAATCGGCATAGCTTCCGAACTGCTTCTGCTGAGCAGCTCTTTTGGCATTTGCAGCATACATCTCCGAGCGGTGCATATCATCGGCGGAAAGGGAAGTTATCTCGAAATATCCGCTTCTTGAAAGCATATACATAGCATCGTGTACGCTTGTCATGGCAACTGTCTGCACTGACGGAAGCTGTCCCTCTACTATAGCGCATTCCGCAGGATTATCGTCAATGAAAACGAAAGAGTCGATACCGAGTGACAGTTCGTCAGCCGACTCCGCAATATTCTGATCCTTTGGCTGCCAGTTCGCCTTTATGGAAACGAAATCATCGGGAGCAAGTATACTGCTGGGGTGCTTTAATCCAAGAAGCGCGTTTTCCTCTTCGTTTTTTGAGCATACAGCAAGAAGCACGCCGTAGTCCTTATAGCCCTTGAGAAATGACTGGAACTCACTGAATGACTGTCCTGTGGCAGTTTCGGGACCTATCTCGATGCCCTCCTGTCCGTCATCACCGATAACTCCGCCCCACAGTGTATTATCAAGGTCAAGGTCGATGACCTTTTTGTTTTTGCCGTATACCGATTTTATGATGCAGGCGATACTGTAGGCAAGATCGGGGATAACCTCTGTGCTCATGGCGTATTTATAGAGATACCAGTCATCGGCATTATGCCATTTGGTAAGTCCGAGGACCGATGAAAGGTAGTTGATATCGTTGACGAAAAAGCCCTTGTGTGTACGCGCCCAGTCCGACACAAAAACGTTCATGCGCTGTATAAAAGCAGCCTGACCGCAGTTGCTCCAGCCGTCAAAGTTACCTGAGCGGCGGAACAGCGGGAGCTCGAAATTATTCTGTATAACAGGGCAGTGAAAGCGCTTTTCAAGGCTTTCCCATACCTGTCTGAATATATCTTTCTGCTCATTGAGCCTTGACTGCACAATTTCGGCGGTTTCCGAAGGAGTGTCAGGGATAAGTGTAAGATTTCTCGAAGTCGTATGGATAAAGATTATATCGGGAGCGAAGCTGTCGAGCTCGGTATTTCCGAAAACAGCGTCCTCATAGAATTTATTGTATTCAGACTGATAGAATACAGGTTCAATACCGAAATTCAGGAGAAAAAGCTCAAGCACAGAAACGATATGATCGGTAGTTGAGCCGCCGAGAACAGCGATCTTTTTCTTTATGCGGACGCTGCCGTCGCTGAGGAGCTCTTTGCGCAGACCGCGTTTTTTTCTCATTATATAAGCAGCATCAAAAGGAAAATCAAGCTCTTTCATTATGTCTCCTTATCTGATAAGATTGTTGTATATACTGTTTCTGTTTATGCCTACAGCCGAGAACGAACACATTGAGAACAGCAGGTCTGTAGCACCTACATCACGTATGAAATCAATGGCATTAAGCTCAAAATAGCGGATATCGCAAAGGTATATGTTCTCAAATGAGCTTGTGAGCATAGGCAGGAGAGCGTTTCCGTAGCTGTCCTTGAAGATAACGAGAGTTCTTCCGTTCTTGCATTCCGTATTCACATGGACTATCCTCTCGTCAGAGCCAAATACCATATAATATCCCGAATTTGGCATACCTGAAGGATCAAACAGAAGATTAGCCGCAACAGGATTCCGGAAGCGTGTATCGTACTGAGTTACGGTTACGGGAGTCTTAGGCTTATAGTATACAAAATCCTCGGGATTATTGAGCAGAGTTGCACTCTGGGTATACATATAAAGCGTACCCACATAGCCCGGGAGAGTAACTGTCTCATACTCCGAAAGGTCTGCAAAAGGCACACCTGCGGTAAGTGCGAACATCTGAGCAGCGTAATAAGCACCGAGAGGCTGCCAGTGATGATCTGTACGGGAGTATATAGCCTCGTCCTTATGTTTGTCAAGTGCAGAATATGCATCGACGGACATAACGTTCTGCAAAGCTCCATCGATATTGTCGAAATCTTCCTTCTCACTGTGAGCGAGGTCTTTATAATTATCAGGCAGATAGAAAGAACTCGAAGTGGGGAGCACCATAGAATATACATTGACATTTCCGAGTCTTTCCTTGTACTCATTAAGGTAGGAAGCATATTCCAGCTCAGTGCCCCAACCGCCGCCGTAAAGGGTGATACCGCGCTTGTTGACGATGAGGATATTATTTGTGAGTTCACCCTCAGCAGGAGCAGGTTCTTCCGTAGGAGGCTCTGTTGTAGGCTGAACAGCAGTAGTCTCGTTTGTAACGATAATATCGGGCTTTGATGTGGTAGTAACACACAGAGCTTTCTTTTTTTCAAAACCGCTTCCGTAAAGCTCTGCGCCGTCATCACCGTTACCGTATTTTCTGCCTTTGAGAGGCATGAGATTATCCGCAATGAACTCCTTTATATTGGCTCTGTTGTGAACGGTATCATCAAAATAATCGGCAATGCCTTCGGTAAACTGACCGTTTGCATATGTTTTTGCGGTAAATTTCGGAAATTTGGTGAGCATACGGTTTTCATCATCAGCTTTTGTTTCATGAGGGAGCATTGTCATGTATGCAAATCCACCTGTAAGAACAGCTCCCACAAGGATTATATTTGAAAGTGCGATAGCGTTAAGAGTCTTTTTTCTGCGTTCGCGGCGCAGCTTTTTAGCCTTTACAGGTATATCTATCTCTGTATTTTCACGATCCGAAGCCACAATGGAGATCACAGGCTCAGGACGTGAGGTGTTATTTTCAGCGTCCTTTTTTGTATCTTTTTCGGACGCTGTTTTCTTTTTATTTTCACTCATTTGTTGTTATCCTCTTTAAAATCTGAAGTAAAGGAAGGGATTTGTCGTAGCATCGACGAGCATAACGCTTGTGACTATAAGTATCAGTGCAGATGCAATAGCAGCGGCAGAAGTAACAGTCGCCTTTGTTACGAAATGCTTGTCCGATATATTCTTTATGCCGCTGAGTATAGGGAAGCAGCATATTACAGCTACGATCATAAGGTACATATTGTTCATAAGGGATATTTTATCCTGTACGGCAATGAAGCCGTTTTTGCCGAAGCCAAAAGCAGTTCTGAAGAAAGTGCCGAGCTTTTCAAGCTTCTCAAAATAGAATATCCCGAAGCCTACGAATATAATGAATTTGCTGTAGATATGACGAATGATCATAGGTATCTTCTTCATATTTTTCTTGCCTATTTTCATTTCTATGAAAATGAAGATACCGTAATAAAGTCCCCATATTATGAAGTTCCAGCTTGCACCGTGCCATATACCTGTGCAGAGCCATACGAGGAAAAGTCCGCCGTACTTTCTGCGCTTGCCGAAAATAGGGATATAGAGCACATAGTCGCGGAAAAATGTACTTAGAGATATATGCCAGCGCTGCCAGAATTCGGTAATATCCTTGCATATGAACGGATGCTTGAAGTTTTCGTCAAAGTGGAAGCCGAAAACTCTTCCGAGACCGATGGCAATGTCGGAATATCCCGAGAAATCAAAATATATCTGCAAGCCGTATGCAATAACACCGTACCATGCGCCAAGCATAGTAGAGCTTCCGATATTTCCGAGGAAGCTGTCTGCGATAATGCTGAGCTGATTTGCCAGAAGCACCTTTTTTCCGAGACCCAGAGCCACTCTGTTAAGACCGTATGAAATATCGCTGAGAGTGATAGTGCGCTCTTGGATCTCTTTTTCGATGGTGCTGTATCTTACGATAGGACCTGCTACCAACTGCGGGAACAGCGTAAGGAAAAGCAGGAAGTTCTTGAAGCTTTTCTGCGGCTTGACCTTTTCCCAGTGACAGTCAATGATATAAGATATAGTCTGGAAAGTGTAAAAGCTTATACCGATAGGCAGCCTGATATTCGGAACAGGTATTGAGGACGAAAAAATGGCGTTGATATTTTCCACGATAAAACCGCTGTACTTGAAAACTCCAAGCATGAGAAGGTCATAGACAACAGCAGTTACTGTTGCTGCAGTATCGCCCTTTCCACCCTGATACTTCCCGATGAGCCGACCTGCTGTATAGTTTACCACAGCAGTTACGAGCATAAGGAAGATATATACAGGTTCTCCCCAAGCATAGAAAACAAGTGAGAAAATAATCAACACCGTATTTTTAGCTTTTGTTCCTCTTGCCACTGCATAGCACAGCAGGCACAGAGGAAGAAAAATATATATAAAGAATAATCTCGAAAAAACCATTGTTCTACCGCCTTGTTGCAAATAATCTTTTTATATCTGTCTGTATTGATACCGCGTAAAAGCAGGCGGAGCAATGTAAAAGAAATCATGATCATTAAAGTTGAAAACTTGTACAGACCATTGCAAGCCTGCATAAAATATTATACAACAAAAGCACTGTAAATGCAAGCGAAAATGGGGACGATTTTCAAAATTCGGCAGCTTTTTTTTAAAATCGTATCAAACTACAAAAAAGCCCATTTTTTATGCGGCGTTTTTGACAGATAAAAATCCCCCTTTTCCATTACAGAAAAGGGGGGCTAAAAGCTGTGATTATGTGGTCAGTCGAAATCAATAGTTGCTGCGTATTTCCATTCTTTTATATATTCCGTGTATTTATCATTCCATTCATCAACCTGAAATTCTATTATTGCAAATGAATCAACCCATATGATCCTGACATTGTCGCCGAATTGATAAGCAGGGAACATGCCGTCAGTTGTTAGAATATAGTCACAGTTGAATTTATCAAGGTCGTAATAGTCATAATATTCGCCATAATACTTGTATGATCCATCGTTATTTATATTGAAAAACATATAATTGCAGCTGTCGTCCATAAAATCATCTTCTTCTGCGGTAATATATATATGATGCTTACCGTCAGGAGAATCAAATGTGTGTGCACGGTACTCAGGAGTGAATAATTCAAAATCCCATACAAAGCTTATGCCGTTTGACAGGTCATATATATTTTTCGGAACGGTTGTACGGAAAAGAATTACCTTATCGGTTTTGGGATAAAGCATAGGGTGTGTATTATACTCCTGATATGTTATGAGCGTGTAAATATTTGAGCTTTTCAGGGTTTCAATATCAACATTAAATAATTCGGCTGCTTGTTCATATTTTGATTCTTCGGTAACTTCAAAAATCTCTGCAAATTTTCCAAACATAAAAGATGCTTCAGGATATCTGAAATGTATGCCATTGCCGTATTCCTGAACAAGTGTGCCAAAGACAACATCATTATTCTTGAAGAAATCGTCATCGTAGATATCAAGATATTGCTGTATTTCTTCCTCACTTGTCCCTATGCCGGAAAGATAAGAAGTTATATCCTCAGGCGAACGTATGAAAGCTGCAACATCGGTTGATTTGTCAGCGGAAGATAAAATATCGACATCACTGACAATTTTAAAGGATTTTTCGGGAGATATTACAAGCTTTCTGAGTTCAATAATGTCAAAAATATCGGTGGAAAGGTCGAAATTCAGATCAGAATACCCAAGCTCATCGTAATAATACCTTCCATAATCGTCTGATTTGTTTCCGTGCATAATATGAGCCATGATAACAAGATCGCCTACGCTTATTTCTCCATCTTCATTAAGGTCGCCAACGATTCGCGTATGTGTTTTGTGGGTAACAGAATCATCTGAAAAATCAGGGGAACCGTCGGCAAAAGCAGTTAAGGAAGATGCAGAAAAAGCT